>JAABUP010000188.1_pt1 | contig 140312 bp, 224 predicted proteins | sample 5559201 | NCBI WGS metagenome assembly JAABUP01 (sample SAMN10711887, study PRJNA513373) | rock metagenome | isolation source: Antarctica rocks | place: Antarctica | reverse complement strand
AGGCGAGATGTATGGCATGAGGCGGTCCACATGGAAGACGTTATGGATTTTGCGAGCTCCCAGATCAAGGCGGTAGTTGTGCGAGCCGAGGACGTGCGTTATGCGGAAGGGGCCGATGTTCTTGTCGGTGTCACGGTGCTACGTCGACCAGCAAATAGGCCCGACGCTCAGCTCCTGTAATCGGCGACGGTCGTCTGAGCTTCGGCAAAGTTGGACTACCGAGGTCGAACTTGGCTGGAATAACTCGAGGACACGCGTGGGTGTAGCCGAGTCAAGTGCCGGTCGAGTAGCGTGGGCTAGAGATGCAGGCTATGAGTAGGCTAGGTAACTATAGTGACTTTTTACTTTAATCTCGAATCGCTGGTTCTTCCCGACTCTCATGTCCATCCCTCTTATACGTCGTCTTCCAGGCCTATCTTCGGTCCTTCTCGTTTCGAGTTCAATGGTGTTTCGTCGTCGGCGAGGGGAAGCGTAGCGAGGACAATAGAGGCGAGCAGGGACAATAGGCGTTGGAATACTGACAGTGATAGCATCGTTTCGTAGTACAATGAACAAAGTTGCACCCCGTTTCAGAGTACAATGCCGGAGATAAGCACTGGTTGCTTATTGTCGGCGATGTTCGTCGATGTTATCCGAGCTTCAATTCACGATCGTGACATCGGGCCTTATCACTGGTCGGCGTAGCACCCTGACAGTTTTGAGCATTTGCTGAGTCGTATTATGGGTTTGGTTGATTCATGACACTTCCCCCTTGGGAGAACTATCCCTCTTGCCAGACAAAGATCTTCAATGGTAGAGACATTCCACATTCGGCCAGGCACATACTTGTTGAAAACATGTTTCCACCTTTCTCCACACAAAAATTGGGCACAAGATTGTGCCACATTCGGCGTCACGGCTTCCTCAAGGACAGCCGAGGAGTAACTCCGGGACCTTCGTTTGCCGGATCGTCCACCTCTTCATCAGACGACTTGAACTCGGTACGACCATGAGACACCGAATCTAGCCAGTGTCCTCTTGATCCTCCTCTCACCGATCAAGATACCGCGAACTCAGCTATGCAAATACTCCGAAGATCCGCTGCCAAGAGATCGGTCGAGCTGTCGCAGTACACCAACCAATCCGTCATATTCTCCGCCATTTGAGCGATCCAGCGTCGACATGAAGCGGAACTGGGATCCCAACCCAGTCTCACCCTACAATGGACGGACCCCGGTATCGACCAATGACGACGCAGTATGGGTTCATCTGCCATCCCACCCCTACGCCTCGGCCTACTCGTCCCTTCCCAATCCTTTTACACCCGCCGCTCAGCAGGAATATGATCCGGGCGGGTACGCAGGTCAGGTAGACAAGAAGCCACGAGTGTCAGATCTGGGAGAGGGATCGAGTGGAGGACGGGATGGCGAGAGTGATGGTGATGAGGAGGACGATGAGGATGATGATGAGGATGGCGAGGATGGGGTCGGTGGGAAAGGCACAGGAGGAAGGGGGAAGGGGAAAGGGGGAAAGGGGGCTAGCAAGCAGAAGGTCAAGCTGACGAGGGGTTCGAGGTGGGTGATTCTCGAGCAGCAATAGAACGATAACTGACGGCTCTATTATTTACCCCTCAGAGCCTGCATTGCGTGAGTTCCAAACAGGCGGCTGCGGAGGTGGATGCGGGGTGTACGCTTGACTGATTTAATGGCTCGTGATTGCAGCTGCCGGAAGATCAAGATGCGCTGTATTCCGGATGAGAACCCAGGTGCGCCATGCAAGGTGGGTGCCATTTCCAATGTTTGATCATTCAAGGATATGGAATGTCTTGTTGACAACGCAGAGCGAGACTTTTGGCTGATCAAGTCTCGTAGCGGTGTAAATCCGGTGGCCATGAATGCATCTTTGAGGAATCGAATCGAGGGAAGCGGAGTACGCGGAAGAGTGAAGCGCTCGCCGCAAGGGTTCACAAGATGGACGCGGCATTGAAGGGTATTGGAGCGGTGAGTTGCGAGTTCCCCTGATCGCTCACCTGGAATCGAACCTCTGGTTGTGCTGATGACTGCTTCAAAGGCATTGGGTAATCTTGATCAACCTGCTCTCAACGCCTTCTCCACTGCTCTACATTCCGTCACCAGCGATCCCGACATCATAAACGTCATCACCTCCCACACTTCCGCTTCCGCCGTTCCAACTCTTGCCGTCGCCATGAATCGACTGCCTTACAACGCTCCATCCGACTCCTTTTCTGGACAAAGCTATGACGTGCATGAGGAGTACACGCATGACGCGAACAGATCCCAACCGCCTCTCTCGCCCCGGTTGCACTCCCTTCCCGACAATGTCCTCTCCCCACTTGGCTTACTGGCTGAGGCTAGTCTCCAGAATATCGATTCGAAGAAGCATCATCTTGGACTGTTCGGCTCAAAGTCGGCGCATCGACCGTCGCCATTGAGTCTGGACAGCTCGCGGCTGACGATGCAAGGAGGCGTCGGGAGTGTCAGGGCGTCGAACAATCACCAGATGGCAACCAGTGATATGCGCGGAGGTCAAGGGGGAAAGGAGGATGAGCATGGATATGGAGGTGTCGCATCACAAAACTACTTCCGACCTGGTGAGTCTGCTCCTATGTACGCTGCGTCTGATTCCTGATGCGGACCAGGAGGCACTTCTGTACCGGCAGTTGCGGGTTCTGTCGACGAGAAGGTCAGTCTGATAACTATTCATATCGGACAGCAGCCGAATCGGAGTTGGCAGATTCCCGAGCTGCTCACCATCGTCACTCGCGAGGAGATTGACGATCTCTTCGAGGTATTCTTTGCACACAGTAAGCCATCCCATCTTGCGTGGCTCGACCGCTAAGCTCCTACAGTGGGTCCGCATGTCCCCCTCATTTACCGGGAATTTCATACTCCGGACCTCGTTCTACAGCGAAGTCAATTCCTCTGCACTGTGTATGTCTGATCCATCTCCAAGTAGACCCATACTGATCGGAGCTTTTAGGGTCTGCGCCATCGCTGCTCGGTACTACACTAAACGGAACGACCTACTTGCCGATCTCTCAGCCTACGCTAAGCGACTAGCTTTCGAGGTCCCTTCGAGAGGCTACAAGAGTGTTGAGGTGTGTCAGGCGTACTTGCTTTTGTCAGTCTGGACGTTGGGACCGGAGAAGACTTTTGAGCAGGACCGCACCTGGTTGATGCTTGGTACGTTATTTTGGTTACCCCTACTGCGGAGGTGCTAAACATAGGCTGGCGCTAGGAATGGCTATCCGGTGAGTTTCGGTTCAAATGGATCTCCCGCAACCGGAATCTCATTGACAAAATCGTCAGGATGGCGACCGATCTGAACCTGCATCGAAAGAGCATTTTGTCAGGCTTAGATACAGATGAGGGTCGTGCTCGAGATTTGGAGGTGAGTCCTGAGTTTTCTCCTCGCGCTGCTAGCCTTCTGAGACTTTATTACAGATAATCAACCGAGAACGTTGCTGGCTTCACTGCTTCGTCCTTGATCGCTCTTTGTCCGCGCAGATGGGCAAGCCATACACACTCCGGGAAGACTACATCATCCGAAACGCCTGCGAGGCTACATGGCATCAGCAACGCTTCTCATTACCGTCCGACCGGGGTCTCTCCGCATACGTGGTCTTACAGCAGATCATGTCCAGGGCCATCGATTCCATCTACTCATCTACCACGACCATTTCTGGGTTGCGGCAGGATTGTGACTGTGCGTCTCAGTGTAGGGCTGGAATTGCAGCTCATCAATCCGTAGATATGCTCATTGTGCGGTCTGCGCATGAGGAGCTTCGGAGGTGGTTGACGGATGTCAGCGCAAATATAGCAAGTTTGAAAGCGCTCCTGGCGGGTTGTGATGCTGACGGTCCCTGGTGCATAGTGGACCAAGCCACATGGGTAAGTCCCTACAATTGCAAACGATTTCATACCTGATATACATTCCAGCATGAGCCTCGGAACCGGCCAGCAGCAAGAATATGACAGCAGAGCTCAATTCTACTTTGCCTATCACTCGTTGGTGCTCTACTCGTTTGGACTGGAAAACGCCATTGAGGTGATCAATTGACATCGCTAAGGAGGAGTCTGACGCTTGCTTCAGCGGGCGAAGATGGACATCTCGTTCTTCCTTACCAACGTTTATGAGGCTGCAACTGTTGGTCTGAAGCGCCAAGGCGGAGTCCTTAGCTGACGATTTTCCTAGCGCGTCTGCACAGTGGTCAAGGAGGAGTTCTCGCCGAAGGGCTCCTTAGCGTATTTGCCGGACTCTAATTTCGTCATGTGCAGCTATGCGGTGAGCTCCTCACTTCATCCCACCTCGGTCAGCGACTTGGTCCGTGGCTGATAGTATCCTTCGTTCAGTTATTATCCCTCCTGAAGCTACTTAAGCCCGAATTACGGCCATTCCACGATTCGGAAGAGCCCATATTTAGGCTCGTGTCGTATGTTGCCTCACACGCGTAACTTGAAGTCCTTTGACGGCGTCACAGTGAGATGGCCGATATCCTGGAGTCTTGCGCCGCAGACCCATCCCATCAGCCTGCCATTTACGCCGCGTTCATTCGCGAGATCGTCCGCAAGACGCGAGATGACCACGCCGGCTCACCCATACCTGCTACTTCTTCGGTGAACGGCGATCAGGTAGCTCCTCCAGGGCCAATTTACGACCCACAATTGATGGATCAAACCGCGAATTGGCAGCCTGGAGATCTCTTGCCTTCCCAGGAGGGTGCGCAGTTCGCGTTCGTTCCGCAAGGCGGTGACATGATGTGTGTTCTGGCCGACTTCACAATACTCGAATAAGGTGCTAATCACCATTTCTTTAGGATTCTACCTTCTGCGGCCGGGCCTTCCGAATCCCTGCAAAACTCCCCGGCAACCTCTTTCATCCCAAACTTCGGCTCAACAGGAACGCCACAGACTGCCACGGCCTGGGCGGAATACCTTCCGACCTTTATGAGTGCCGATGACTTCGATGGGTGGGATGGAAGTATGCTTCTCCCGGGGTTCGGACGAGGACAGATCACTCTTTCGGGCGGGTTACTGCACAGTCAATACGGAAGCGGGGTCATGTGAGTCAATCATTTTCCATGTTTCATGGAACGCGCTAATGGGTGGCAGGACTCCGGCGCAACATACGCCTACCCAGAGCCGATCACAAAGTCGGACGGGGAGTCGAGCGGGTTCACCTGTGACACACTGACCCCAGGCGAGATCTCCGTGGGGAGGCTCAATGCGGTGGATTCAATGCGAGAGGGGCGGCAATCTTGCTGCAAAATGCCTCAAGGTGTGAGACATAGTGCACTTTCGTCGACGCATGAACCACTCTCTGGTACGTGTTGGGGGACCTCAAATGCCGCTGCCCTTTTCTCAAGCCAAAGACGCGGGCATGCAAGAGAGCCAGAACAATGACTCCCTTGATACGCGGAGTCAATACTGGTGCAAATATGTGAACGAGATTCCTTGGCCTATCGCAGAGCATAACAAACGATCAGCCGCGGTATTGACGTGATTCAACCGAGCCTCCGCAAGGACCTTTGAAACTTGTCACGAAAGTGTCGAAGAAAGGATGGTCCAACCGAAACTCGTTATTTCGGACCGCAGGCCGTCACCCTTGTCTTTGACTGACGCGGTCATACTCATGCTTGTTGACGTCAGCATCCCTCTTCGTAAGGTCGCCGAAAAAGTATGGCGAGTCCACCACCGCCGCCGGGTGTGGCCCCCGGTCAGACAAACTCAGCAACGACCTCGATCTCGACAACGATCTCGAATCCGACGACGTCTATCAATCCCGTCAGTCCCAAAGTTCCTCCCACCAGTAGTAGCCCGGCACCGCAGCATGGGCCAAATGTCACTGCGATTCCCGTGGGATATCCGACCGCTGGCAGCTCGCCGATACCGATCTCACCTCCGGCCAGTGCGGCTTCGCCCCCTCTTCCTCCCACGCCGACGCCTGAGACGAGTATTACCCTGACGAGCTCCTCGATCGCCGCAGCAGTCCAGGTGCCAAGGCGGGTTCTCGTAATTGCACGTATGTTAGTCGCTGATATCTCGTCCATAGCGTCAGTCCCTTCAGCTCTCCCGTCAATCCCGCAGTGCCTCCCCTCCCTGCGACGTCCACCATGACTCAATCTCTCGCCACACCGTCTGTCACAACTCCAATCTTGCCTACGACTTCGACCTCCACATCGTCACTCACTTTTTCCACCTCGTCTTTCTCCTCGACAACGAGCACCCCGCCTGCCTTTATCGCGTCGACAGACACCTCGAGCCTCGAGATGCCTTCCACGTCTTCCATTCCGGATGTGCCGCTCAAGATCTCGTCAACGAGGACGGCGGCCTCTACTATCTCTACATCCGATACTACCTCGTTCGCAGGAGCTGGGCTCTTACTGAACTCCTCATCGGACGATGCCGATCTGTCCAGCACGGACATATCGCCCTCAAGTACTTATACAAAGACATCGTCCGCCTCGTCATCCTACACTAAGACGTCGTCATCTTCATCAATCAACACTACCCGTAAGCATCCGTCCATCTTCCTCCAGATCGTCAGCTTATGATGGGAAGGCTCCTCCTCAACGATATATACTCCGTCTGATGTCGCCCTTATCGACTCCAGCACGAGTTCCGATGAGGAAGCCAATCCCAGCTCTACTGACAGCTCGGCATATACATCTTCAATGAGCTACACATCTGACGGCGTAACCTTGACTGGTGAGGCAGCAGCGGCGGCTCTAGCTGCAGCTGCGACGAACATGTCTTCCGTACCCAGCGGGTCTCCAGCCGATACGAACGGATCCTCTACCACCGAGAGTGGTGGCAGCAAACTGGGCTCGTTCGCCATTGTCGGTGGGTAATCCATATCTCCGATCCTAGCACGGCTGATACGCGAAAGGTATTGGGGGTATCCTCGTTTTCTTCGTGCTTGTCTATCTCGCTTGGTACCGATGGGTCAGCCAGTCTCTGCCCCATGATATACTAGGCATTGATGGATAGCAGCGCAAGAAGCGAACCCAAGCTTCATTGGATGATGACCTCCGAGACCCAGACGGACAAAACAAGGGCGAAAAAAACCGTAAGGACGATACTCACAGCATGCACTCAGGCTTCGACTTTATCGATGAATCACCCGTCCGCCGTCGTCATCAAAGCCAGAGTCAGGATCCTTTTGATGACCCGAGGCGTACGGAGTATGGGGAGACTTGGTACCAAGATCCACACGATGACAATTTTACGGAATACATCGATGACGAACGGACCAGTCAATACCTGAACGACAGGCATCGTCTCACCGACTTTTCCGCGATCGACGGGCCGACCGAACGGTTCTCGAGGCTGGACGATGGCATGACGACAGCATTCGGCGATAACCTCAAGACCGGCGCTAGCGGACTCACCGCCAATATTAGGAACTCTGGTGGAAGCGCGAATACCTTCGCTCCGCCAGTCCCTCCGTCCCGGGGAACCCCTTTCTCAGTGTACGAAGGCGGCATGACGGCGACGAGCGGTGACCATCTCCAGACAGCCGATACTAGCAGGATGTCTCGCACCAATCCGTACGCTGCACCCGTCCCACCAGTCCCGCCCATCCCTACCGGGTATGCCGACCCGACAGGCGCAGCATCGCGGTCCCGACCGGAGACAAGCTTCTCTCAAGCTGAATCATTCGACTACCCTAGAATTTACGGAGGCTACGACGCGCCTTCTCGCCCTGGTACGCAGCACGCTCCCCCAACAGCCACACCTTCAAGCTGCTCAGAGACACCGGCGACAAGCAACTTATTTCCCTGGCTGAACAGGGGGCCTACCGATCCGGTCCCACCCGTTCTGCAGATGCCGCCGGACGCTAGAGCTCAGTGGTCTTCACCCCGCGCAGCTGAGCCGGATAGGCCGCCACCTGTACCGGCGATGGCGCGGACCCCGATGGCGGGCCACGGGGACGGTTGGCAGGGTGTCATACCGCAGTTCAGATGACCACGATGACTATATATGTATACTTATGTTGCGCTCTCACTCCTATCCTCACGTCGACCCCCTTACCGCTCATTGTGGAAGTGACATCAGCCCGTCCTCTGAGACGGCATCAACCAGGCAGCTCATACTCAATCCCCTATACCGCACGTTTTGACCTAGTGATGAGACACCTTTGAAGATGACCTTCTGTCGGCATGTAAACAATAGCTCGGAGTTCTTCTATGCCCCATTATGCATGCTCTTTCACCATTCTAGCCGTGACAGGGTGGAAGCTTGTCCTTTCATACCTGCTTCTGACACCCTTTCAGCTTTGGCAGGATGAAACCCGAGGGAATTTTCCTTTGCTGTCTGTTCAATTCCTCCTCAACAATCAGGTATTTCCCGTTGCATTGCATTCCTCAAGCATTACCTCTTACCTAACCGATAACAAAGACACCCTCGCATTTTACTACCATGACCAACACAAGCAAGGAGTCTGATGCCATTCTGCAAAGTTGAGGTTCACAGTGTCTGTGCTCATTGATCAACACGAGTACTGTCACGATCGTGAATTGAAGCTCGGAGGTCATCCGGCGGAGGGCCCCTCCCACGGATGCGGTAGAGCTCGTCCTTCAGGGCGTCATCCAGGTCCCGCCATAATCTCGCCGAACACCGTCATAACACCGCAATAACATCGCCGAACACCGCCATAACATCGCCGAACACCGCCATAACATCGCCGAACATCACCGAAGATAGGCCTGGTAGACGGTGTATAAAAGGGATGGACTTGAGAGTCGGGGAGAACCAGCGATTCGAGATTGTAAAAGTCACTAAAAGTCACTATCGTTACCTAGCCTACTCATAGCCTCTGCATTTCTAGCCCACGCTACTCGACCGGCACTTGACTCGGCTACACCCACGCGTGTCCTCGAGTTATTCCAGCCAAGTTCGACCTCGGTAGTCCAACTTTGCCGAAGCTCAGACGACCGTCGCCGATTACAGGAGCTGAGCGTCGGGCCTATTTGCTGGTCGACGTAGCACCGTGATAAGTACCATCTGTATAAGATGTTGCCCGACAGAAGATGATCAATCAAGATGTTTCCAAGACCCAGTTTGACCAAATGGTTGTCGAGATACGTGATGCCGAGTTGTGTTGTATTGTCAATGGGGTTTGGCATTCAATGGGGTGCACCAGACAGTGTAAAGGATTTTGCTTACAGCATTGGACAAATTTGAGAGTCTTGCTACAGTCATCCTGGATGCTGACTCTGCAGAGTGAAGTGAGTTCCGGTCATCGCTGATTGGTACCCAGGGATGTGCCAGCAAAGGTCCACTGACCAGAGGATGAGTACTCAATCTGAAGTCCATAACACAGTGATCTGTACAGGATGGGAGAAGGGATTGGTGCACAACGCTGGGCGGCACGCACACTGGGTTATGTCACGGTGCTCCGATCCGTCTCCGATCAAGTAGCCCGATCACACAACGAACGGACAGGAAGGTACTCAACGAGGACGTCGAGAATCGACTAAGTCGTCAAGACAGGCGGGACGTGGGTCTAAGCGAGGACAAATGAGTGTAGCCGCGTAAACGAGATCGGAGAACCGGACGAGATCGTCTTGGACGTGGAATGGGACAAATGAGATTCAATCGAGGATCACTGGGAAACCTCCTACAAGACGAGGCTAGCTGTGCTATATACTCCTTCTCCGTAAACGTTCAACCAACAAAACGGAGCGAGTGGACGTTCAACCAACAAAACGGAACGAGTGGTGGAAATGGACGTCGACGACGAGTGGCGGTGATACTGTGCCATGACGTGTCATTCCGTGTGCGTGGTGGATGTGGCCGACATGACAGGTTAAGAGCTTGAAGAGACAAGATCTGAGTTGGAGTAGACGAGGTCTGGGCTGGAGAAGACAAGGGACGGGAACAACAAGCCAAGACCATAGTACTGCCAAAGTGCTTGCAAATCAAGACCATTTCAATACCAAACCACCCATTGACAACCCAGCCAAGGAGGCGACACAAGCCACTTGGAGGTCCCAGGCTTCAAATATGGGAGGGCCTCTGACAGGGCTGACAAGGTCCGAACTCTACTCTTCGTACTTGAGTCACAAGGTATGAGCTGTTGGTCGATCTGGTCCTTCGAATGTGAACGGTTCTCCGTTGAATCTGTCAGTATCATCATGTGTCGTAGGCTCATGTGCGCCCGGCGTGCTAGAAGGATAATACAGCTGGAAATTTGAGAAAATTTGCGTTTGCAGTAGCCTTCTCCTACCCTCGACGTGTGAGATATAGCAGCGATTGCCCTTTCATCTGATTCCCCTCGAGCCTCAGTCATCTCCCTCGCTTCCCCCCGCCTCGATCAACGCCCGATAATCCTCATATCTACCAAAAGTCGGCAGCTCCTTCCGCTTCTTCCGCTTCTCCTTCCGCTCAGCATTCCGTTTCCTCTTGCCGGACTCCACTGTGTCCTCCTCTTCACCTTCGGACTCGGCGTCCAGTCCGGTATCGGGCATCTCGTCGCTCGGCAGGACGTCCTCGTCCTCGTCGTCGAAATTTGGAAACTCGGTGTCGGACTCGGACGCCGTCTCGTCGTCCGTACTTTCTTTCCCTTTGCCTTTCCCCTTAGATGGTATTGGAGGCGCTCCAATTATCTCCTCTTCCGTCGTATCCTCGTCCCCGTCTGTTGTCCCAGCCTCCACATCGATGTCCTCATCTTCGATTTTTTCGGTCGATTCGTCACCTCCATCGTCTTCATCTGCCTCGTCGGAGTCGCTCCCATCCTCGCCCAGACCCATCTCGTCTCCCACAGCTGGCATCGTAGCCTTCATAGCCTGCCAGACTCATCAGCACTGCCATCACAATGCCGACATCGCAGTACGGACCTTCCAGATCTCCGCTTCACCCGGATCACTATCCTCCTCGCTCTCGACCTCCTGCTCCGTAGCTGAAGGAGAGGCCGCCCCCGCTTCTGACTCCTCACGATCCTCCGCTTCCTCCTCTTCTTCTGACTCATCAACATTGCCCTTCTTCTTCCTCGCCGCTTCCTCCTGCGCCAGCTTGGTCGAGAAAAACTTATGGAAGAACAGCTTGTTCAGGTATCAGCACCTATCTTGAGTCCCCCTGAGCTCGCTCACCTGGTCGACAGGTACATCCGCGATCTTCTTTCTCCAGAACTTCTCGGAGTTCACAAAGCTATCCTCCGCCGTCCTGGCGCCATTATTCTTCACGATCATGCCAGACACATCTCCCGCAGCTGCAGGTTGCATGATGCTAGCTCCTTTGGGCTGGAGGTTCTTCTTGGGATTCCGGTAGACGAATCGGTCCAAGAATGAGACGAGGGAATTGAGTGAGATATCGGGGGAGCCGGTCAATGGCTGGGAAAGGAGGAGTTGAGATGCCTGCAGGGAGACTGAGGGATGGAAATGGTAGAGAAACGGTATCTGCTGGGAATCAGCTGAATCTAAATAAGGTGGATGACTACGAACAAGCTCCCATAGACAGCTGGAATCAGCATTGGCGTATTGAGGTTCCCGTTTGCGCCCGTCGTACTCCTTGCTTCGGGCAGCCTTGGAGCTCTCCCCTAATTGAGACGGCTGAGCGGTCTCAGGCGTATCGACGAAGTGCTCATCCCCGTCATCCTCCGGCTCGATGAGCATTCGCTTCAGCCCGGGTGTCACTACGAATAACTGAGACAATTCAGCTGGGAACGATTGACAGCACCAAAGGCACTTACTTCGCCTAAGAGGTAGAGAGCACCGCAAATAAAGGGCGGCTGGTACATCCCTAGCATCTGCAACAATCGCTTCACGAAAGCCATTACTCGCGCGACACTGGGATCCGCTTTCAATGCCTTGAAGAGCAGATTCAAGTACATGGCTTGTTTCGACGACGTAATAAGGCGGCCGTCGAAGAGCGAATCGTATAGCGTCCGATGGAAGCGGTCGGAGGCTGCTTGTTGGGCCTGTGAGACTTGGAAGATGAGATTTAGGGCCTGGATCGAAGTGTTGAATGTGCCGGCGTGGGTGATCTTGAAGAGGATGTCCATGTAACTGTTGAGGCTGTACACTCTGTCAGCAATCGTCTGACATCGAGAGGAACACTCACGCCTCCTCATCAAGCTTGGCAAATGGCAGCGCACGGTTGATGCCGGTCAAAACCGCCGCCACGAGCTTCGAGTCCCCCGTCTCGACGAGCTCTTCGCTCTCCAAGGCTGTCTTCTTCCCACCTCGAGGCTGCGCGCCTTTTCGCCGTCCACGCCATCTGTCGACTCTACCGGCCACCTTTTCGACCTTCTCCTGGTCCACTTCTTCCCCTTCATCAGGCTCGTCGCCGTGATTCACCTGCATCCCGTTCCCCCATATTTCTCGGAAGACCTCGAAATATAGATCAACCATCCGGCCAGCGACCTCCTTATCCTTCGTGGTGAGCGTCATCTGGTTGAGGGTGATCAGGCCATAATATCTGGCGTGACCGGTCGTCTCGACTTTCGGTTGGGCCGCTCTCTTAGCCTTTCCACCATCGAAGCGGATATGACTACCGGATTCGGTGGGCTGTGATGAGGTGGATGCTGGTTTCAAAACAAGCGTAGAGACCTCGCGAGCCACAACTGCCTTCATGGCTGGGTGAACAGAGAGGAGGGTGAGGGTGTGATGTGATGCTTTCGACGCCACAGAGCGGTCTGTATCGCCCTGAATTCTGATCAGCCGGGTATACCTTCAAATGCGGATTACTGACAAGCTTGTTGATGCCTAAACGCAACAGATTTTGTTCCTGCTCGGCGTTGCCGGATAGGAGCTGAAAGACGATGTGTAATGCTTGGGTGCGGATGTAAGGGAGTGTGTCGTGGGAGAGTACCTTGATATCAAGGTCAGTATGTGAGATCGAATCCACTATTCTTGCAACTCACCTCTAAAACCTGCAAGGTATTGAAGAACCACCGCTTCATGTAATCCTCGAAGGCGAAGACCAGAAGATGGCGGTCGGTGATACCGGGATGTGCGAGCAAGGGTTGGTCGGCAAAGTAGCTGAAGCCATTACTCAGTTCAATGCCGATACAGTCAAGGCCAAACATACCGTAGCTTTCCCTTTTCCTTTCCTCCTCTGGTGACCCACCAGTCCGCCAAAGCCTTCACCACGGCCAATCTCTGATCTTTGTTGCCTCCACCAACCATACCGTCCTCCTTCCATCCAGCCATCGCGCGCAGTCGGCTCAACTCCCTAACAGCGTGTATCGGACTTTCCCGGACTAGCAGGACGAGGGCGGAAAGCTTGTCTTGATGAGTACCTGATTGCAGTATTTGGGAGATGAAGGCGGCGTCGGAGGATGAGGAGGCTCGAGGGAGAGCGGGGAGGTTGTCGAGGAGGTTTTGCCCTCGTGAGCGGAGGGGAGCGAGCTTCGAAGCCAGAACAGGAGCAAGGGGTGTTAAGGGTGTAGGTAGATCAGGGACGAGATTTGACCAGGCCGGTGTAGCGGGGACGTTCTAGGTACAGATCAGAGGAGGACACAAAGCGCAATGTGAGGCGAGCTCACGGTTCCGGATGAGGATTGCTCGTCCTGTGCTGTTCTTACAGACTTGACAGTCTTTGCGGTCGAAGCCATAGCGGGGGGTGCGTTCTTCTTGGACGGCTGAGGCACGTCTGCTTCCGTCTTTCCAGTGACCGCGTGGCGTCCTTTATCGTTTGTCTGATCGCTCCCAGACTCGTCCTCGTCCTGTCCATCCTCTTCATCCTCGTCTTCACCCTCCCCATCTTTTTCATCGTCTTCCTCGGTCTCGTCTTCTGCATTTTCCTCAGATTCGCTCGTCCCACCGATTCTGCCCGCAACATCGGCCGATGTCGCATCCGGAGCCACAGCTGAGAAGATGAGCCCTTTCATAAAACCCCCCAACGCCCTCTTCAATGCCTTCTGCTCAAAACCTTGGTCAGAAAAGCAAAAGGAGCCAGTCTGGACATACCTCGTCCGATAAGTTCCCTTTCACCTTCGATGATACCTGAGGCACTTCCTCGTCCTCGTCGACACCGTCAATCAGGTCCAGGTCCTCGTCGTCCCCTCCAAGGTCTTTGACAGCTTGTCGAAGCTCTGCGCTGATTTTGCTATTCTTGGGCTTTCGTAAAGACTGTGCGATTTTTTGTGCGACCGGCTCTTTCCTTTCGACTGATGCTGCCGGAAATTCCTTGGCCATGATTTTGGCGTCCTGGCGAGAAGAAGCTGAAGAAGAAGAAGATTGCTGTCGCAATTCAGCATGGGACCTCCAATCCCGACGGAAATCTTGAAACGGGATAAATCGGAAGAATCCCAGAACATATTCCCTCTTGCCGACTCTGGCTCGTTCATGATCCTTGTGTCGCTTTTCCAACCTCTATCTGACGTTGCTAGCGTTGAAAGATGGTCATGAACATCCGACCGGTCGTCTCAGCGCCTCTCGGTGAGCCGGTCCTCCGGGGCCTTGATGCTGTTTGCTGATGAGCCCGATTCAGCGGGCTGCTGTACCGTCCTCTCCCTCTTCGGTGTCGTCATCCTCCTCGGTATGTCCTCCCATTCCTCTTCCTTGTACCCTCAACACCTTGTGAAGATGATCACTGACAATCTCGATCAGCCTTCGGAGGCTTCTACTCGCGCCACGTCGAAGCGCTCACCGGATCCACCAAAGACGTCCGAGATCCCGATGCGGTGGCCCGGACATGCTACGCCGCGGCAGTGGTGTATGCGGTATTCGTGGCGTTCTGTGGATTGCAGGTGGGTGCTGCACTTTCCACCGTATCGAGCGCCTTTGGTATAAGGCGCTTGGTTGCGGGGATGGAGCCTTTCGGAGCTGAATGGATGTGGTGGTAGATGATGGTGCATAGTCGGTATCCGCGGGGAGTGCAATTATGACGCGGGATCGGGTGTGACTCCTCACTTGTGTAGTCATAGCATGCATGTCTCCCTGCTATACCTGTTGGACGATATACGGAAATCAATCTCAACGGACGGAAAGGGCACGTGACTTGACTTGATCTGTAATTCTGAAGCTGTAACTTATCCTTTCTGCTCTGCAGTCTCAGCGAGTCACAACAGCCGCTCAGCTAGTATTGGATTTCCCCTCTACCTCAAGTCCAATCTGCGTACGGACCCGTTGCCATGGCTGTGAAACGCGCCAAAATCGGTTCCAGCAGGACCCAAAAAGGCACCCGCTTCGCCTCCCCCTCTCCCGGCGCCGGATCCTCCACCTCTCTCGAGCGCGACGAGGACAACCTCCTGGAAGAGGACTTACCCGAAGGAGCCGCCAATATTCGAGCGAAGACGAAGCGGCAGGTGAAGGATCGGGATGGGTATGGTTCGGATTCGTCGAATGATGAGGAGGGGGTGGTACCTAGTCGTCGAGCGGGAACTAAGGACGAGGATGAGGATATGGATATGTTTGCGGAGGAGGTGGATGATAAAGCCAAGGACACTGGAAAGGGGAAGGGGAAGGATGAGGAGTTTATGGATCTAGAGGAGATTGAGGGACAGGAGTTTGAGCGTCGGAGAATGGGGACTGAAGACGATTCTGGGAGTGAAGGGGAGATGGATGATCGGAAAGTGAGGAAGAAGGAGAAGGAGGCGGACTTGGGATTCGAGGTGACTCCATTCAACATGAAATCCGAGATGGACGAGGGACGGTTCACGGCGAATGGCGAGAGCTACGTGGCCAACGACCGGGATCCTGGGGAGAAGCATGATATGTGGTTGGAAGACTTAGACAAGGAGGAGATACGGAAGGCGAGACGGGCGCATCGGGAGAGGGAGAAGGCGGAGAGGGAGAAAGAGGACAAGGAGGAAGGTGGTGGGGATGGGAAAGGGAAGGAGAGGGAGAATGATTTGATGATAGAGGCGGTGGGGTTGATGGAGAGGGGCGAGACGGTGCTAGAGACGTTGCAGAGGTTGGGGAAGGAGGTGGAGGAGAAGAGGAAGAGGGAGGAGGCGGGGCAGAAGAAGAAGAGCTGGGCGGAGAGGCAGAAGGAGAGGAAGGCGGCTATGGCGGTGGAGCAGGAGCAGGCGTGAGTCCAGTGGAATCTACAAGCTGTGAACTTCTAGCTGATCTGTGTGTTGGTCACAGCGACTCGATACACACTTCCAACCCTTTCACCAATCTCTCAAACATCGTTTCAGCCCTCACAGCGATAGGTCACCTCGACGTCTACTCCCTCTCCCGAGAATCGCTTCAACGAATGCTCCCCGCCCCTCCCACGAACGGCTCATCCTCCACCGCGAACCGCGTTAGTCCGCCCCCGCGGGACAATTCACAATACCAATACCGCTTCTCCATGAAGTACGTGCGTGCATTGCCGGAAGCTCAACGGCCAGTCGAGCGGGACGTTTTCGGTGAACTGCCTGCTTCCTCAGTGTGAAGTGATCTCTGACACGACATGGTCCTCAGGACCCTTCGCAGTCCAGCAGCTACAGCAATGGCGGGGCACGGGCTTCTTCGGCGGACCATCATGCGAGAACGTGGAATTGCGGAAAGCTCCTACGGCAGGGGAGGAGGCGACGGCGTGGGGTGATTGGTCGGCGGTGTTCGGATCTTGAGGTGTAGCTGCAGCATTGCCACGCATTCATCATCGGTCCTTCCTTGGCTCTTTTGGAGGTGGCTTCTCCTCCGAGTCTGATTCCCCCTCGGTATCCAGTAATGGCATGTTGTCCGGCCGGTTCTGCATCTTTGAGATCTCCATAACAAACCTGATTGATTGATTATCAGTACGGTAAGGTATGTCGTCTACGAACACACCACATCATCGCGACCCAGAGACAGCTTGTGACACCCAGCATCATGAGGACGTGGGTATTCCACGATGTGAGAAGAGCGAGGGCGAAGAGGACAATAAGAAGCAGGAAGAAGGAGATGTTCATAGCTGTGGACGCATCAATCAATGATAGAGTCGACTTACATGCCAGTCACGTACCCAGGACAACAGCTGCATTCGCTCCTGGCTATATCGGACCTTCAGCTGTGCTTCCGGGTCATCAGATGACCAAAGTACCTCGAAAACGGATTTGACGAGCGAGGGGAAGAACCCGGTAGACTCATCTCCGGAAAGGTCGGCTCGGTCCGGCGAGGGTGAGGGTGATGTTGTGGTAACCATATTGAGCAAGATGATTTGCTCGACCTGAGATGTCGCAGAGCGCTCCTTCTTGATAAGTGACAGACGACAACAGAACGGACAGGCAAAAAACTCCGCTCCCCGACCACGTGATGAGCCGCAAAAGTTGAACGTTGCCGAGTACAATCCATCAATCTACGCCCGTGCAAGCTTTGCATCCGTTCTCTCTGGTCCCGTTGATACCCGCACATCATGTCCTCCCTTGCCACGCAGCTCCAATCCATCGCCTCTCTCGATGCTTCCCGCCTTATTTCCCGCTCCGGCGTACCCACCTCGAAATCCTACCTCTTCCCTCCCAAAACAGCTGCTTCTCACGACCTCGATGCGATCTTCGCCCTCGCTCAATCTGGCTTCGAGGAGCTGAGACTATTGGACCCTGGTATGGAGGAATTTGAGGACGGACTGTTTTCGGAAGCGGCGAAGCGGACGGACCGGATGATGTTGAATCAGGAGGAGAATCGGAAATTGGACGAGGTGCTTGGACGGTGTTTGAGGAGGTTAGGAAAATGGGTCGGGATCATGGCGGGTGGGAAGTGTATTGAGTGGCTCGTACGACGGTTCCGGTGAGCTTGGGCTCATTCGAGTTGTAAGGCTGATTTGAGCCGGAATTAGGGTACACGAGATGAACGCGGATGCCGTCCTACAGGTCTTCTTACCCTATCAAGAGTCACCTAATTTCGCACGTATGCTTGCTATCTTGACTATCCCCACCACCTCGCCATATCATGCACCCTTCTCGCCGCTCATCAAATCCGCTCAACCGCTCCCTCGAACATACATCGCCACCGCCATCTCGCCCGCGCGCGATCGGTCGTTGCGACTTCTGAATGACGTGGCCGGTACGATCAAGGTAGCGCTCGACGAGGATGTCGTGCATAGGGCATTGTTGGCGTTCTGGACGTCGACGATGGTCGAGCTGCTCGATAAGGTTCGGACAGGGAAAGGCGTGAATGAGGGGATGGTGAAGATTATGGTCGAGGCTTTCGTGACGATCTTGTCGAACAAGGGAAGCGGCTCGGACGTATGTGTGAGTGCTTCGTAATGCCTGCCTAAGTCATGAGCTGATGCACCGATGCAGGCCGCTGTATATCCACCCTTGATCCTCCTGACCAGAATCGTCCGACTCGCCGACGGACCTTTCCTAGCCTTGCTCTCCGCAATCATCAGCCCCACCAGCAAGGCCGTTCCCGCACAGCGTCTCCTGACCCTCCTTGTGGTACTCGACGACCGACCAGGATGGGACCAAGGTCTCGGCGAGAATGGTTCGCAGTGCTTGGCGAGGGTCAAGATGTTTGGCGAGAACCTGGTTGCCGCCATGGAGAGGTTTGGCTTTGAAGAGGGTTTGAAGACCGTGCTGAAGGTGCTGGTCGAACGGTGCGACTTTTGGCCGGTACCAAGCGAGCAATTCTGATACTGGTACAGACCCGAATTGACCAAGACGCACCTCACTACTATCTTCAATCATCAGGGCCTCTTTTCTTCGCTGGTCAAGCTTGCATCATCCGATCTCGTCCGGATCGGATCGGCCTCAATATGTCCAAAAGATCGCCTAGTTGTGTGCAAAGAGCTGATATCGATTCTGCGAGAACGACATCCAATGATTGTCGATGCTGCACTCGTTGGACAAGCGAGGCAGCTTGGCGTCAATCATGACCTTGGACGACCAAATGGTGATATGGAATTCGTCAGTATCAATTCCGCGGACGTCGTTGCTCGAGTCGAGGGAGTCCGTGCGCTTCTCAAGCTCCTTGTGGCACGGGAGGAGGGAAATACTGAAGGCGCTGTCAGAGATCAGGACGTCCAATCCGCAACGGAAGCACTTGTTACTCGACTTGCAGATGACGAAGAGGCTGTCATCGCCGCACTCTATGAAGATTCAACAGCCTTGCGCGGTGCCCTGTCCGATGGAGATCGGTTTATCGAAGCCATTGCTCCGGCCTTCTCAAGCTTGACGCCAAGCCGTACGATCTTGCGGCATCATCTCGAGTTTCTTTCGGATCAGGTGTCTACGGTCGAAAGCGGCTTCGAGCGAAAGGTTTTTGAGCGGTTGATCTTTCCTTGTCTTCTTCGCACGACTCGGCGGGCGCCCTTCATGGAGGAAGAGATTTCGGTGCTATCGAACGGGAATCTTGGGCGATTGGAGGTTCTCGACGGGCTCCAATCGGAGGTCAGCGAATCATCGGAAGACAGCGGGGAGAATCAGCACAATGTTGCTGTGATCCGGAGCCTGGCCGGTGAGTCCCCATGCTTTTAGGACAGCTTGTGCCCGGATGTTGCTCACTTTTTAACGTGCAGATTCGATCGCGAGATCTTCCGAAATGGAATCATACATCGGATTGCTCCTCGACAAACTGGACGATCCTCTCGCCAACTCGCGCCTCCTGGCTCATTACGTGCTGGCCCTACTGATACAGACATTACGAGGAGAACGACAGGTCAGTCTAGCTGTCAGAATCTTGCAGCGATTGGAGCCTTTGCGAGCGGGACCGCCTCTCCGCGACTTCGCAGACTTGGATGATCCGCTGTCCCTCGCGAGCCTCGATGCGATGCTTAAGAAACCGGATAGCAGCAAGACCGCACAACGAACCAGCGCCATGCTGCTGGTGGCTTTGGCGAAAGTCGTCCGGCCGCCGGGCGAACAAGCTGCCTGGCTCAAGGATGAAACGCCAGTAGGTATTTTGCATTGATCCCATATGCTTTGCCAACGTCATCAGCATTCGGTAACCGAGCACACCGCCTCGTATGAATCCTTCGCACGCTTGCTTTACTCCTGGGCAAATTCTCATATTCTTCCATCCTCGCTCGCAATCACACTGCTTCGATCCCTCCTTACACAAATCGGCGAGGACGCCCTCATTTTCTTTGCCTCAATCTGGACGAGTGATGTCACTACTGCCCTTCGCCTCGCTGCCCTGCGCCACGCGGCAGCTTTCATCCAGGCTCATGCAGGAGAGAGCGCGACAGACTTTCAGCTTGTCCTGCCGGGGGTCCTCATTGCCCTGCAGGACGAGACGAAGCTAGTCCGGGACGCGGGCATTTTGGTGATGCGGAACATTCTCGCGCTCCTCAAGAATGGCGCACCCGCGATATACGGCTTGGATACTTTCTATGGCAGTAGATCAAGTCAGTCGATCCTGGATCGTCTGAAGGACCCGCTGAAGATTGCCTTAGACCTGGTACAACTGCTAAAGCACGCCGACCTGCAGCGTTATCTGGAGGCTCTTCTTGCGATATCAGCCGAGATCAGTATCGATCCCGGGCGCCTCTCGGCGGCGCAAACGAATTTCCTCGGAATGAGTCGTGGCAAGAACCGGAAAGATTCCAGGTAAGCACCTTCTTTGGAACGCCTCTAGATTTTCGTGACCAGCCTTAGTCACCGGCGCGCAGTGATTGGCTCGCTTTTTTCTCATGTCAACGCGTGGCGGTCAGAGCACGCTCGCCGATCGCTCTTGACCTCACTCTCCGGCATAGCCGATAGCTCTGTGTTCCAAGGTGTACTTCCACTCCTCTCGCCACTCACAGATGACCGAAGCGAAGAGAGCTTGTGGCTCTCTTACGCCGCTTCTAAGGATCAAATGGTGTATCTTGAGCAGCTGTTCGCTACCTTGTCTCCGCAGGGCGCTAAGGCGATTGCCAATGATGAGGAAGGCGAGGCGTGGAGTATGCTCCTCGGTCTGCTCTCTCTTGACCCTATAATCTGTGAGTGATGCTGCTATGCTCAGATCACTGACATACTGACCCATCTGGCAGCATACGGAGCTCAACTCAGATCCCTTGCCTTGCAGCGGATGGTCATGGGCGTTTTCATCGTCCTCGCTCAGTCGCAACAGGTGGCTTGGATAGTCGCATTGCTCAGATCGTTGCATAATTTGTCAACGGTAAATATTCTCCTGGTCCGTCATTGCAGAGACTTATGGCAAACAGGACGAAGTCTTCTCCGGCAAGGCTGCTTTACAGAGATTACCTTTAGAAGCAAATGGAACAGGTAAGGTGATCCAGGATCTATTACACCCACTCGAGATATCCAGTCGGGCGAAGCGGCAGAAGCACGATGACGAGTTCGTCTGCCCTGTGTCATTCGTCTTTCAGCTGACTGTCATCCCAGTACCGAGTCCAACCGAGCTGAACACTCGGTGTCAGATTTGACGGCTTTCATCGATTCGCGTGACTGGAAAGCGCTTCCTGGGGACGCACCGTTGGTGGCCTCGCTCATGTCCATTCTTTCGGCATTACTCGTCAAGCGACAAAGTGTCAAGGAAGGCGTAGATTACCTGGAGCAAGAGGTTCTCGCAGCGATCCTGGCGCAAGTCGAAAAGATCGAAGTACGCCTGTCCCCGTATCGATCAGTGACCGAGCTGAGTGTTTGTTAAGGCTGTCAATGAGATCCAGAAAGCGCACGTCGGGATCGAGGTGATCATCAAGGTTATCCGCGGTATGTCGTCGCACACCTCGATGCGTAACGTAGCTGATCCTTTGTATACAGCCTCTACGAACCCTCGCACCTCTCAACGTGCTTTACTGGTCACAGCCGAACTGGCCCGCCTCATTCCCGATAGCGTCCTGCACAATGCGATGCCCATCTTCACTTTCATGGGCGCGAGCGACTTCCAGCGGGACGATGCGTATAGCTTCGGTGTTGTCGAGAAGGTCAGCATAGTCGTAGTATCGTGTGTATGGAAGCGGGTCACTGATCATCAACATAGACGGTATCGCGTATTGTGCCGGTGATGACGAGATCATTCCGAGAGAAGGCAAAGACGAAGCTTGAACTGTACAACGGTAAATATCGAATGTCAACGCAAAACGTATGGCTTACATCGAGCAGAATCTCTCTCATTTGTCGGCATCTTCACAGATATGGCCGGCCGTTTGCCAAAGCACAGAAGACTCCCGTAAGCCAATCTAGTCAACTCGTCTCTTTTGTTGCTGACTTTTGGCTAGCTTTTATGTTCATCTGGTGAAGTCTCTTGGACCAAGCGAGTTCCTGGCACCGGTGGTCATGCTTCTTGTCGAGAAAGCGACGACGAAGGCGGGCCGAGCTGGATCGAGCGTCGCTCAAGCGATTGAACTTCCATTGGGCATCGTCGCTGCTTTCGACGTAGACTTGCGGTTATCAGTGAGCTGTCACCGTGGCGAAGAGCTTCTGGCATCTCTGACTTGCATATTTCCAGGTCCTGCTGGAGTCTGTCATGGAAATTGATAGATTGATTGGTGATGTTTCGCGAAGTGACAAGGAAGCTTTCCTAAGGCGGAGGTAAGCCACCTGACAAGCTGCTATGGGGACGTCGAATGACGATCGGCTTTAGCGTTGGCGATTCTACTGAGGGCGACCGGACTGATCGGATAATCGTTTCTCTGGCCGACTTCACTAGCACTCTGGCCCGTCAGGCTTCCGGCAAGGTTTGCACGCAGTCGACTGTCGAAGACATCGTCCAGCAGCTTCTCCTTCTCGCCGGGATGACATCTCAACCAGCTCTGAGCGGCTTCAGTGTCGCTGTGCAGACTACCTTAGAGGCGGCGATGCAGCTGCTCTCCGCCGTAAACTTCTTTACGGTAGTCGAACGTTTACTAGACAGCTCGAATGATCAGGTCGGTCGTTTTTAATCGACAGTGCGCTTGCTCCAACGTGATCGTTTTGCTTAGGATATCAAGATGGCTCTGAGCATCTTCGCGGATCGTCTCCCTCTCGTGAAGCCGGATGTCCGCTCGCACTGCGCGGCCGAAATCGCCAGTATCCTTACGAAGACCAGCAGCAGGCTCACAAGACCTGCCGCCGTAGTCTCCTCCGCCCTGGCCGGAATTCGAACTGTGGCACAGACTGCACTAGATTCAGAGGACGCCGCCTTGGCACAAGTCCTACCAAGGGTGGTTGAATCGGTCGGCGGATTTCCAGATACTACCAACCTGACCGCGGCGCTTTCGCTCATCGACTTGACATTGTCAGTCTTGCCCTTCAAATAGCAGCTTCTTGATTGATCTCCGTCACAGACGTCGACTTCTCTCCCGAGCCATCCCTTTCATCCAGCCTATTATCGATTCGATGCTACCAATGATCAGAGAGCCTCGGACGCAGGCTACGGTGCTTGATCAGGCCTTTGCCGTTCTTTTGGCACTGTTGGAGACCGTCCCGACCTTTATTGGCGGTAACGAGCTTGCCACAGTCCTGCGGACCGCGATTACACACCGCTTGAAAGCGGAGCGCGCGTCGTCTGCCGTCATCTCAAAGGCTGCAAAGAATATTCCGACGAAGACGATGTTCCCGGTTGTCGTGGAGCTGTGGAAGTCATTGCAGAACGAGGACGAGACGGTGAGTCGCCTTTACTGACTTCCGATTAAACGCTCGCTGATGGTTCTGATAAGTCAACGAAGGCGTTCTTCGACCTTCTTCGACTGACGTTGCTCAATGCCGACCGTGAGGCATTGCCGTCTTTGGTTAAGACCGTCTTCGCGTTCTTCCTTGATGTCTTCGACTTGCGCCACCGGCTGCAGCAGCAGGGCTTCGATACCGAAGTGGGTATCAAGCTGATTTATGAAGGCACCAGCTGATTTAAATTCAGGTGATCAACGCCATCGAGGAGTCTGCCATCGGGTCCTTCCTAGAGCTGGTAAGCAAGCTCAATGAGGCGACCTTCAAGCCGCTCTTCATCCGACTTTATGATTGGGCGGTCATTGACCTCGCAGAGGGGAAGCGTGAGTTGCCTCTTCAAACCGTTTTGTAAGTCTGATGCTTCTGGAATAGCGATTGATGATTCGCGATTGATCGAGCGGAAAATCGTGCTTCTACACGTCATGATGAGTCTGCTGCAGAAGTTCAAGGTGGGTTCGGATGTCGAGTCCATTTGGAGGAACGCTCATCTTGCTACCAGCATCTCCTGTCCCCGTACATCGGGACCCTACTCCCTCACATCGAGGAGCTTCTACCCGCCTTCGTGGACAGTTCTTTATCTGATACATCGCTATGGACCCTCATCCTCGACGTCCTCGGCAAATCCTTCGAGGTGGACGACGGAGCGTACTGGACCGACGCCTTACAGCTCAAACTTATCCCGCTCCTCGTCTATCAGCTCCCGCTCTTCCCCGAACACACACCATCGCCGGTCGCACGAACACTCGCCTCCCTCGCCGGATCTACTCCTTCCGAGCCTGTACTCAAATCGCTCAATACGGCTATTTGCCTGACCACTCGCGCTGAGAACCCGAAGACAAGGATGGCGGCGCTTCGAGCGATGGATGCGGTGTGGGAGAAACAGGCGGAGGAAATGCTCCACTTCGTTCCGGAGACGGTCAGCGAGTTCCTGGCGGAGCTACTGGAGGACGAGAATAGCGAGGTCGAGGGTCTGGCGCGGATTTTTTTGGGTAGGATTGAGAAAGTGACGGGGAGTCTCAAGGAATATCTCGAATAGTCATCATCGTGCAAGACTGATGAGACGTACAATCATACGATCAGACTGTCTGGAACACATACAACACCATGCGGATGCCAAGTTCACCATGAGGATGCTAAGCAATGAATACGTCTGAAAAATATGCCAAGCTATAATCAAGGTCGATCTTCACCACCCGCCTCCACCAACACCCAATCTGCGATACTCCACCAGTTCACACTTGCCCTTCCTCTTCCCCTCCACATCCAATTCCTCAGGTTGATCCGGTATTCTCAAGCGATACCAGTCCCCCGAGAAAGTGATCGCCACCAACTGTCTCTCGATTCGGATCTTTTTCACAGCCTTAGGCACGGGAGTCTTGACCCGTGCTCTGCCCGACGTCGAGCGCGTATGTCCCGAATTCGAGGATTGCCTAGGTAAACCCATCGTCGGTGTATCGGCCCGGAATGTCGGTGTCGCAGTCCGACTAGTCGCGTCCGATCCGAAACTCCGACGTTCCTCCCTCGAGCCCATGCCGATGTGACCACCTGATAACCGTTTAGTCACCTTCTTCTCCTCCACCTCGACGTCTGGCTCGATGTCGGCTTCCACCTCGATCCAGCCTACCACGAATCGCTCGGCTAGGTCATTCGCCTCACCCGCATTGCTCACGTAGGACGAGAACGCGTGCGGATTCTTTCGAGGGAGGTGGTATTGGGCGGACGAGGCTGTGGAGGAGAAATACTTGGGGAGCGGTAAATTGCGGGAGAGGATGTCGGTCAGGGAAGGCTGTTTCACACCACTTCTAGCCCACTACTCAGCTCGAGTTAGACATCGTGAGGGGAAATTGACGTACGGAACGGCAAGGGAATCCTGCTCGTCAAACCAAACGTGGACAGTGCCCTTATCGCTCCACCCAACCACGTTCGCACCGTTTCTCCGCCGGTCGTCCCGGTGATCTCCACCATCTGGTGAGACAGCGTTCTCTACTTTCACGCCCCACATCTCCGCCCTATCTACACCTCTTCTCAATTCACGCTCGAGGCGACCCCGACTGGTAGCCCATACTCGAAGGAGAGTGCCCCGCTCCGACGTCGTTGTAAGATGTGAGCCAGATGCGGTACAAGCGAGTGTCGATAATGCGTGAGCATGAGCGAGGATGATAGGCGATCGGAAGGCATGTTGCGATGACGATGATGATGATGGCGAGGAAATCGGTGGACATGGGGGAAGGTGGACGAGCTGGACATGCCCGGCTTGTCGGCCAGGCATGGCGAGGAGGGTAGATCCCGGAGCGGTAGCCAGCGCGAGAAGGCCTAGTAGCCCGTCAGCGATAAGGTCCAGGTGGAAGGGAGCACTCACCGTTCTCGTTCTCCGCCGTCTCCCACTCGCCAATCTTCCTCATCCAGAACCCGTCGGACGCCTTGCCCTTCCCCTTGACCGATGGCTCGGTATTAGAGCCAAGTCCATATTCGAATGCGATGACACGGCGCGATAGGGCGATGCACACGGTGGATGACCGAGCTGCAATGCCTCGTATTCGCTCGCTTCACCGACCGTCAGCCTTGTCACCGATCTTGGAGCTGGCACGGGAACTCACCCAAACTCGAGCTCGGCAATGGCCACACCCAGCGCATCATGAAACACCACCGCCTTATTCGGGGGATACAGCGGTTCAGTTCCACCCCCCTGGAGCACCAGCAGCGGTGAGTCGGGTAATGGCAGCGCCCGGACCAAGGTACCCGGTAAGACTACCTCGTCAGCGCCACGCCTCGCTTTGTAATATGCAGAGCGTACCTCGCCGCCTGACCAGTCCAAGTGGGAAGCTACGCCAGACCTCGTAGCCGGTCTCGCTAGCTACTGAGAAGAATAGATTGTCCTGCGAGAATGAGATGGAGTGGATAGGAGCCGGTCGGAGAGTCGATAATTGGTAGCGGCCGAGCTGCATGGGCTCGGGGTCTAGCAGGAGTGGCTAGATTGGGATCGGCTCCAGCTCGACCCGGAACTTGGTACAACAACGAGATCACTCGGAGACAGACAGCAGTGACGAGAGGAAAGAGAACGAGTGTTTTGGATCTCTTGAAGCAAGAACGGTGATGAGACGGGTTGGGTGGCAAGTCACGTGGTCAAGCTACCAAAGCTGGAAACCAGAAATGTTTCTTCCCTCACCTCATTCAGCGGTGCATTTCAACTGAGCAAAGTCTTGGCACCCAAAGCGGTGGTATAGCACTTCACCACATCTGTCACTTCTTGCATTTTCCCCTCGCTTCCTCGTTTCCTCGTTTCCTGGCTTCCCCCTTCCCATCCCCTCAAAATGTCCGACGACGAGCGAATGGACATGGCAGGCGATGACCTGGGGCAAGAATACGATCCGGACGAGATCAAGTGGGCCCCGACTCCTTCCCCATCTCCTCGCCTCCTGCTCCTCAATTTTCTAGTTTTGCTCTGTACTGAGGAAGGCCCAGCTACGATGACCTCGACGTCGAAGCTCGAGAAGAGGAGGTTGACGAGGAGGCCGACCTAAACGTGGAACAGAATGGGGATACCATTGTCGTCAGTTCCTCCTTCTCGTCAAAAGGTGGAAGACCAAGATTGACGAGGTTTGGGTCGCAGGAATCGAATGCGCCCGTGGACGGAAAAGGAGGTGAGAAACAACGGACTGGGAAAGCTGCGAAACCGAACTCGATACGTGTGACGACGCCTTACATGACGAAATATGAGAGGGCGCGAGTGTTGGGGACGAGAGCATTACAGATCAGGTGAGTGGGGCGACTTCAGATCGTAGCTGTCTCGTTCAATGGATCGCCTTGAACCCTGGATGTTTAGGCGGGTCGAGCGATAGCACCTGCGCTTTCGAGGACTCGCTCACGTTGGGTCTAGTATGAACGCGCCGGTTTTGGTTCCTGTGGAGGGGGAGACGGACCCTCTTGAGATTGCGTTGAAGGAGCTGGCAGCGAAGAAGATCCCTCTGGTCATACGGCGGTATCTACCAGGTCAGTCGACCCTCTACTTCAATGCAAACCCGCACCACTTGCACGACTGCTGATGCTTGGCTAGATAACTCGTTTGAAGATTGGAAAGTAGAAGAGCTCGTTCTGCAAGAATAACCTACATGCCCAAAAATTGATGCTGCAACCTGTACCTGTACTACCCATCTATGTTATGCACTCCCGACAACACTCATCTCCCTGTACTCTCGCTGGTCGGGCGCTAAGTGCTCATCATCTAGGGTATCGCCCTCCATGAACGCCATGTCCTCCATTGTGGATTTACGATATCGGTCCGCGCGGAGGGCTTGCATGTTGGCGATTGTCGTTTGCCCGCCGGAATGCTTGAGCGCCTGAACGACGACATCGACGTCGGCTTCCAGAGCCGGGGCTACACAAGTCAGCGCGGATCAGGTGAAAGAGCGCGACATACCAGAGGGATCGTTGATGGCTTGCAGTCGCTTGTGTTCCCGGATCAGAACCTTGACGATGAATGACCACCTGATCAGACACCAGTCAGCTGTGATGACGAGCGCGCACTTTGGAGACCCACGTCATGGCGATGAAAACGTCGAGATCCGATGTCAAGGCATCATGCACAATGTCTGAACGGATCGTCGCTACCAGCCGTCGAGCGACGGCAACCGCCGCGTCATTCTGTGAGTTGAAGCTGAACACGTCAAACAGGAACATCCACGCGCAGCCGAGGACAAAGTGCTGCAAACACGGTCAGCGCAGCTCGGAGCAGCCAGATTCCAGGTGGACTCACGAGTGTGAAGACATCCTTCTTCGGCGAATCATGCCAATCCTGCACCTTCTCAGGCCACACGCCCCACTTTGTCCGTCTCTCTGGCGGAAGGTCCGCCTCGATCGCCTGCAAAGCCTGCTTGACCTCATCGAAAGCCTTCGGGGTCCTGATCTTCGCCGTCCTCATCCATCCCTTCCCTGTCGCACTACCCCTTCGACTCGATTCGGACGCTTGTTCGGCCGCCGGATCCATCGACCAGTCCGAAGACAGATACTCGTCGAGCCAGTTTGGCGGAGAGATCGACGAGATGGCGCCTAGCGTGTCTGGTGAGATTGACATTGTCTCTCGCAATCGATCTTCGCATCCAGATTCGGGTCTTAGGTACATGAGCTTGGAGGCGCGCTCGAGCACGGCAATGGCTCGTATACGGAGGATGACAAAGGTGGAGTCGGAGTAATGAGGCAGTGGTGGAGCCGGGGTGGAATCGTAGAGGGTAGATATGGATGAGTGATCGGCTTCATTCACCAGACCCTGCAGCGCATCAGCAAGTGGAGCTGGCTTCAGAGGATACTCACAAGCTCGTACTCATGCAAAGGTCGGGGATAGGGCGAAGTGATGATATCGTCGGCAATTCCCGTTGGCCATTGCGAAGAGATTGACCCGCACCGCTCGACAATGAAAATTGACCAGCTATCCGTGAATTAGCCGACGGAACTGACAACAGACTGCGGTAGCTCACAAAGCCCATACCCGCTCGCCAAGCTCTATCGCATCTTGCGGCGGCGGAATGACATACGAACGGTGACGCATGAGGCCGACGAGATCCGCTCTCTGATCTTTCGGAGCCGGACTCGGCTTGAAGACGTTCGAAACAATCTGGTGTAGCCCACATGAGATGGCGAGTCTATCATCATCAGCTCGATCCTCGAATCCAAAGCTGTAAGATTCACCTCGAAGCTTGTCCGGTCATCATCCATCCTTCGTGATATCTCGCCAGGGAGTACTTGTATACCGCCAAGATCGACGCCGCTCGGACCGCATCGAACAATCTATCCGCACGTGTTATCGACTCGTCGAGTTGGCGCGCGGCGATAGCGTAGAAGTGGTGCTCCAGGGAGCGGATGGAAGGTGACGACGAGATGCACGACGCAGTGAGGTACATGGAATAGAGCAGGCACGGGTGGGGTCGTTTGGCGGGAGGAAGGGTGAGACTAGAGAGTATGCATCAGTGGGGGGGGGGAAGTGGGGGGTGCGTTCTCGATGTACGGACCTGGCGAAGAATCGAGGAATGTGGAATTCTTGGCCGAACAACCTCATACCCGAGAAGAAGAGATCGAGCCTGGGGCTGAGGTCAGCGGATTCATAATCATCGAAGCACTTGAATCACAAGTGATCCCTCGCCACTCTCGGAAGATCCGCCGCGTCAAACCAACCTCCCACCATCTCCATCCCAGGGGTATCAGCTCCATTACCCTTCTTCCTCTTATTCCCCATACCGGGTCCAGATATCGAGGGATCGAAGTCTACGTGGTTTCCTGATAGTCCACCATCCATTGGACCGGAAACCCCGACCTTATGTTGGTACTGACCCATGGCAGATGGATGGTCTCCAGAAACGCCAATCACGTTCTGGGGAGAGGCATCCGCTCCATCGAAGCTGAATCCAGTAGCCGACAGCCCGTTGTTCGCCTTCTTCTCGGTAAGATCGGAGAGATCGGAAACGTAGGCTTGGTAGGCTATGTTTGAGCTGGAGGGAGAGGGACCTTTGCTTTGAGATGGGGGCGAGGGGAGGAATTGTGATGGAGCGGAGTTTGGAGAGGTGTAGTCGGAGCCCGAGGGAGGGGGGACAGAAGGGGGTCCGCCCATATTTGCGTCGATGAATGGAGTGAGACCGGTAGACCCGCAATTGAGCATTGCGTCAAAGTCATTATCCTGAGGCGGAAGAGTTGGTTGGATGTTATCCGGGACGCCGGTCGAGGTGTTCTGGAACGAGTTGACGAGGTTCATGAAGCTCGGATCGAGGGTGGAGAAGTCGAATAAGTCCTCAGGTTTCTGTTCTGTGGGAGCGGTTGGCGGTGGTGCTGGTTGATGATTCGATGGGGGTCCGCCAAACATGGAGCTTCCAAAGTTGGGGAAGAAATTCCCAAAGTTGCCCACTCCACCTCCGCCCGATGGGGATGAGAACGAGTCGGGCATGTTGACATCGATCGGCATATCGATGAATCCATTCCCATTCCCGTTCCCATTCCCATTCGACTGATTCAGGTCTCGCCGACTCGTCGAGCTATCCGAGGTTGTATAGCTCCAAGCCTGATGTATGGATGAAGGTGGGGAATCCGGACCAGTCTTGAGCATCCCTTCCAACTCCGCGACCTTCTCCTCCAATTGCTTCACTCGACTGACAGGCTTCCCCGTATCGTATTCGCATTGTCGATTCAGCTTGTGACAGTTCTGACATTGTGGTTTATTCGCTGAACAACGGATTCGTCGGCGACGACAGTACAAGCAAGCGTCGCCTCGCTTCAAGGGAGCCTTCTCGCCGTTGACGGCGGGACCGTTGTCGTCCTTGGGCATGGTGAGGTTGTTGGGTGGATTTTTTGAGAGATGTTTGAGAGTGTGATTGACTGTTTTGGATGGAACGACGGTCTGTGGACGGGAATCAACGCCGTTGAACACGGCGAGCGGAGAATCGTGTGCTAGTCGATACGTAAAGGAAAAAGCAGTGCCGAAGGTTGACGTGAGCTATCGTCCGAGTCCCGATCGGCGATGTGAAGATCTGGTGCCTCGAACAAATCCCTAGCTCGGAAAATCAGCTAATTTTGTTGTCTAGCCATGACGTAAGCGGCGTGTCTCCTTCCCAATCTCGGGCTCAACTCAGATCCGTTGCTTCCTTTCCCAAACACGAGGTCACCCTTTACATACCCAAAGAAGCCGCGATGGCGGCCGAAAACTACCAAAAGAAGGAGCTCTTATCGCTCATGAGCTCCGGGGCGAACAAGCGTCAGTCACACTCCCAGACTCCTTGCAACTCGCGGCTGACTTGTTCGGATCGACAAGTCTGTGTGGATTGTAATGCTCCTTCTCCACAATGGGCGAGTGTCAGCTATGGGACGTTCATCTGCCTCGAATGCTCGGGCGTTCACCGAGGTGAATCTGCTATGTAATGCTTCCACTTTTTGGGGGTTGACACTGATGGCCGGCTGGGATAGGCTTCGGTGTTCACATCTCGTTCGTCCGGAGCATCACCATGGACAAATGGTCCGACGACCAGCTCAAGAAGATGAAGGTGGCTCCTCTTGCAACCCACCTCAACCTCAACGTCTGATTGTCTTCCTCAGCTTGGCGGTAACGAAGCCTTCAAGACCTTTTTGGATAGCTACGGTCCTGATGGCGGATACGTGAAGGGCATGGGGATGAACCAAAAGTACAACTCCTGGACTGCCGCTCAGTACCGCGAGAAGGTCGGCCGCCCTTCCTCCACACCTGGGTCTTACTGAGCGGTCTCGCCCCAGCTCGCCGCAGCATGCGCCTACTCACCCCAATCCTGGTCCCCTTCCCCTCCTCCACCTCGACCCCCCTCCCGTCCTCCCTCCGCACAAGCGACCCGTAAATCCCGAGCCGGCGGGGCCGGGTCCTCTACTCTCATCCCCTCCAATCAGAGTAGTCGCTCCACCACCCCGATCAACGGCCCAGGCAACGAAGCTTTCTTCGAGCGTATGGGTAACACCAACGCTACACGTCCCGATCACCTACCCCCTTCCCAGGGCGGGCGATATGGCGGGTTCGGATCCGCGCCTGAGATCCCATATGCCTCGGCGGAAACGAGCAGTCATCCGAGTTTCGCTATGTCCAGTCAATCCGCGCCCACGTTAGACGAGTTCCAGAAGAATCCTCTCGGAGCATTGGGTAAAGGCTGGGGACTATTCTCGAGCGCACTGGCGAGTGCTGGGAAGGAGATCCACGAGAGTGTGGTACAACCCGGTATGGGTCGTGCTGCGGAGCTAGCGGGAGGTGGAGGCGGGGAAGAATGGCAGAAATACATGGGGAGCGCGAAACAGGCTGCGGAATGGGCGGGACAACGAGCTGGGGAAGGGTGGGAGAGCATAAACGAGGTGGCCCGAGCGAAGGGAGGGGTGGACCTCAATGAGCAGCTCGGGAAGTTTGGATTGGGAAAGCCAGGTGCGATCGGGTATGGTCAGTTGGAGAGGGCGGAGGATGGGGTGATCACGCCGTATGGCGGGAGGGATGATGATGATGATTTCTTTGAGGCATGGGTAGATCAGCCGGCTGCGGGGGTGGGGGCGACGGGTGGAGCGGTGCTGCCTGTTACGGCTGTTCCGAAGCCTGTGCCCAAGGGGAAGAAGAATGATGACTGGAATGAGGACGAATGGAAGGACTTTTAGATGCCTCTTGCAGGATGCTATTTCTTGCAGGATGCTATTTCTTGCAGGATGCTATTTTCGGCTGCTGGAGATTATTATATTCTAGATGCATATCTCACCCCGCATCATGAGGGAGCTCATCTGTCTCGGGTATAGACTCCGCGCTCAGCTCCGCTTCTCCTTCAGCCCATCCCTGGTCTACCGCGCTGTCTCCCGCCACTAGCTCAGGAATCACAGCGCCGACCGTAGCATCCAGGAGCATTCCCACCAGATGTGCGTTGCAACCCGCATTCTCCAGCGGATCCAGAAGTGCCCGGGTGTCCCTATCTTCCCAACCAAGCATTTTCCTCACTGAAGCTAAAGCCTTATCAGCTATGCGTCAGGCCGATAGTGGTGCTCACGCGGTATGAGCTCGCCCGACCGGCGTTCCAATCGCAGTCTCATCTCCATCGCCTCGCTCGGCGTCGGATCAACAGGTGACGGGCCAGGATAGCCATCGAGCGGGAAGACGATATGCTCGAGGAGGTCGATAAGCTTGATGGCGGATTGAGGGGTGAGCAGCTTCGTCTGATCCAGCTGCGGGAGGAGACTTCCGTCCGATCAGCTTTGCGCCTGTGATGGATATCGAAACGTACCGGTCAAGCACCGGCCCGAAGAGACCGATGATCATCTCCACCACTCCCCAGACCAGCCTTCTCCGCCAGCGTGGGCGGTCGAGTCCTGCCCTCCCGTCCACGCCGAGAATAGCCCGACCGAGGCTCAGCCATGGATCCGCAATGCCGCAATATCTCTCCTCTACCGGCGGCGCTGCCGAGTGCATAGCGACAACCGAGCTTCCCATTGTCCAGACCAGGACGACGACCGCCCAGACCCGGCTGAAGAACCGCAAGACCGTCTCAGCGTCGCTCCTCTCTTGCCGGACCTCCTTTCCCGCTAGAGGACTCGATCCTGGCTCGCAGAGGAACTTGAGCCCGATTGACCACCAGAACCACCCCTGCCCTAGCCGCCTCCCGACAGATCCCAATACGCTCCGACCAAGAAGTTCTCGCGTCATGAGTCGCTCGACGTGAGAACCGTATTCAGAAGGAGAGAGATGGAGGCGGAGGATGGCGTCGGCTAGCGAAGTGAGGTAGAGAGGCGAGAGAACGAACGTGCCGGTCTCTCCCTCTATCCCCGAGTCTACCCCTATTGAAGGGACGAGGTCCACCGAGAGAAGGGGTAATCTCGCATGGTACGCCACTCCGACCTCCTTATCCCGCTCTAGCCGTTCTTCTCCCCGTCCGACCAGTCCAGAAGCGACGGCGGCCCTGGCAGACCAGTATGTCTCGACATGTAGCGCAAGGATAGTCGGCAGGTCGAGCAGTAGAAACTCGCATAGCCTGTCCGGATGCTCGTAAACGCTGGTAAGAATGGGTGTGACGATAGATCGGAGGATGGATTGATGGATGTGCGGGAGGAGAGACCGATCGCGCGAGAACCGGGGGTACCAGGAGAGAACGTATGCGCGGAGAGTGAGGGCGATGAGGTGGTGCAGCCTACTCCTTTTGGTCTCACTGGCAGAGAGGAAGCGGAGAGAACGCACCGCTCGTTTATTATGATCAGCTCCGGAGTGTCACCGGGGATGAGCGGAGGGATCGACTTCTCGGGCGGGTCGTAGGGGTAGAGCAGACGACGATGTAGGGGCAAATGAGCAGGCTCGCGGGCGTTGGAGGTGACACGGGAGCTGGGGTCTACTGAAGGCCTGGAGGTGGACGTGCGGGTGGGCACTAGGCGTGGTTGGAGAGCAACCATGATTCGGGTTGCATAGGCAGTTCTGGTCGATCCTCTGAGACCGGAGCGATGCGCTACATTGTCATTCGATCCTGAGTAGTGGAATTGGCATTCTGGAGCAAGAGTCGCGACTCGCTAAGCCGTCGAAGGGATTGCGCGCTCAGAAGACGACATAGATCTGACGACGAGCCTGACAAGATTACGTTCGTATTGGTTGCCTTTCAACATGGAACACCTATCCTAGCACGCAAGCCGGAGCGCTCATCCTTATTTACGTGCCCCTTTTGACGGAGTGAGTTTCCTTGATTGCGTACCCCGCCAAGAGGCATCACGGGGCAATCGACGAGTTTGACGGGTGATGTAACGCCGGAAACGCCGTGATTCTCTGTTGTCCCATCGCCTGCCCATATATAAACCTTTGCGCTTCCGCTTCCTTAACCCTATCAACCAAGACAAACCCACTACACTTTTAACAACTTCCTCCAACCAACTCCATATCATCAACATGTCCGGTCGAGGAAAAGGTTTGTCCACCGTGTTGTCCATCCTACTCCAGCTCATGATGATGACCAACAGGTGGCAAAGGTCTCGGCAAGGGTGGTGCCAAGCGACACCGCAAAGTCCTTCGTGACAACATCCAGTACGTTTCCCTCACCTACCCTCCTCACACGACACTGATACTGTGCCAGGGGTATCACCAAGCCAGCTATCCGCCGTCTCGCCCGACGAGGAGGAGTCAAGCGTATCTCCGGACTCATCTACGAGGAGACCCGGGGCGTTCTCAAAATCTGTACGTCTCATCGCCATGTAGCCTATAGGCGGTGGAACCTCGCCGACGCTCGGTAGTCCTCGAGAACGTCATCCGCGACTCTGTGACCTACACCGAACACGCCAAACGCAAGACTGTTACCTCGCTCGATGTGGTTTATGCGCTCAAGCGACAGGGCCGGACCCTTTACGGTTTCGGCGCGTAGGCGGGACGAGGGGGAAGACGAGGGAAGGGAAGAGAGATATTTATTTGCTTTGCTTGTAGCTCTCGCTTAGGCGATCGATGCATTTGGTCATTTGTCATTACATCCCAGCGTGTGATTATTGATACTGCAGGCGGACCGTTCTCAATGTCTGCGCTCTCGAGAATCGTCGTGGCGGTCTCTACGATGTACCAACGAGACGCGATGCAGGCATATAACCATACATGGGCAACGTGGACCAGTGCCGGCATGCGATGACGGGTACCTGCCATACTCGCCTCACAGAGGATGCAAGAGCCAGCAAGCGGGATGGCAGAAGTTGAGGAGCATACATCAAATCTCGGATACCCTGATGCCAGTCCGAAGAATCAGGCGAATGCTATACATGCTGCTCCATCTCCTCAACCTCGACTGATCAAAGCACGACGATAGTATTCGGCGTATACCTCGCCGTGTTATACACGCTCTTCCCGACCTACCGCTCCTCATCAGCTGGATCTCTATCCCAACCGAAGCGGTACTCACCTGCCAATCCGGTACATCCTTCATAATCTCCTTCTCCCTAGCGAGCGCCGCGCTCGTCCGTCTATAAGCATCCCTATCCTGTTCCGCCAATAACAGCGGGACGAGGTATATCCTCGACCAAGCAAGTTCCCTCCGTAACTCCCTGGCCCCCGGTCAGCTCTGGTTGAGTTGGTAGAAAAGAGAGGAGGTGCTGACCGCTTTTCGAGGTTACCCTGCCCGACACGCCAGAAACCGAATGCGCAGATGGAACCGATGATCCCGAACATGACTCGTCCGGAGACTCCTCGGAGGGGGAGGTTGCGCTTGTATTTGATTGGAGCGTAGCCGCCGGTCGGGGGCATGTCCCTGAGACGAATCAGTTCGATAGATGGGCCGGGAGCATGGAGAGTGTGAGAGGGGAGAGTGGACTGACTGTTTGTAGCCGTGGGAGGCCATATTGGACATCTTGGACAGGAGTCAAGACGGCAGGAAAAAGGTCAAAAAATGAGGAGGGTCGGGTCACTCTTCGGCCTCTCCCTCGATAGGTCCGAATGTCGATTCTCTCGTGTCGAGAGATACACCCGGTGGAATTATAGTACAATGTGATGCAAGAACGGCTAAGGCCTGACTTGAGAGAGCGATAATCCCGTCACGTGACGTACGGCGGGTGTTATAGTGAACGAGAATGAGCTCCTCTGACAGCAGGCCGCGTCATGCTAACTGGGACGAGGCGTAGGATGTCACCAGGTCCCAGGCTCAAAACGCGATGAACCGGCTCACTCATGCCTTCTCAACGTGAAGTGCCCATCTATCTGTATCCGACAGAGCTGATCCGGTGTAGAGCCATACCCAGCTCAAGCAGCGATGCAGGCTCGACCTACCTCTCGCATAGCTCGCCCCGAGCGAGCCCCTCCATCGAAGCGTCCGGTTTCGCCACCCCCGGGGAAAGCGCGTTTGCAAACAGCCTGATATACGATGATCCGCGCTCTGTCCACGAGTCAGGCGGGAGCAATCCCGGCTCGTTGCCCAAATACTCAGCCCGAAATCTTACCGGTGATGGGTACGGCTCTCGTACACCACGAACCGACGGGAAGAGGGATCAAGGAGTTAGGGTGAACCTCATGGCTCCGGCTGCGCAAGGGAAGCGGGGTTGGGGGATGAGTAACCTTGTGACCCGGAGTCGCTTGACGGGGATGGTCAAGGGCCCGGATGGGAAGTATGCTGTTGGGGGCGGGCAGTGTGAGTGATTGATGGCGGACGTTACTGATGGCAGGCTTGAGAATACTTCAGATCAGCTCGCAGACTCAGGGAGTCTCGATGTATCCGCCGCCTCTTGCGGAAGGACAGGATGGTGCGGTTATCAGCGAGGTGGTCAACCTTTGGAGGAGCTCCTGGGAGGTTGGGAAAGGAGTCAATGACCTGGACTGGGGCGCTGGCGGTGGGTCATGCGCGACTCCGGAGCTGATTTTGACAGCTTTCAGCAATAAGATCGTGACTGTCTCCCCAAGCGGGAACTTCCTCATCTTCGATGTCAGCCGGGGTCGACTAGGTAGGTCACACGGCTTATGCGGAGGTGAGCTGATGAATCGTAGAGAAGGAAGTCAGCGGCGGTCATCCGCGACCTCTGAACGTCGTCAAACTCGGCCAACAACCGTCTCATGGTCATATGGTCCTTACAGGCGGGACCGAGGGTCAAGCGAAGCTTTGGGTATGGATTTCCTCCTTGCAACGCTGATGACCCGCTAGGATCTTCGCGAGCAAGATCCGACGATTCGCAAGTATTTCAAGCACTCCGTCCCGATCACCTCGCTCTGCTTCGCTCCTGAGGAGCCACATCAGATCCTCATTGGCCTGGACAACGGGGCGATTCAGCGATACGACCTGCGATACCAGTATAAGGCGACGGGACGGGTATGGGGCGCACACGGGAATAAGGCGGTCATGGATCTCAAGTGGAAAGCTGAGGAGCATGATGGAGGATGGATGGCAAGCGCTGGAGCTGACCGTACTGTCCAGGTGAGCTCAATGCTATAACGTCACTGACACGGAGATATGGGACATGTCGCAGAGCTGGGACAGACTGCCAACACCGGTGCACTCGCTCCATACCGCATATCCTCTCCGGCGCGTGGCCTGGCGACCAGGCCACGAGACCGAGCTTGTCATCGTCCCCTTAGACCAGCCATCGGCATCCGGCTCGATAGACCCATCCATCGCTTCCATCCCACAAGGTCTCGATCTGCACCCAGTAGACGACGATGCGCATCTCGAGATCTGGGATGTCCGGCGTCACTACATCGCAAAGTACACCCTGCCCTCGCAGGACGGTACTGCGGTCGACGCGGCTTGGCGAGAGGACTCCCTCGTCGTGTGCTTCCGTGATGGAGGCTTCGCCCAGCTGGACCTGAATCACCGAAGTATCCCTCTCGAGCGGATACCGCGACAGCTCATGACATGGAGTGGGACCGGCGAGTTGGCGTATGCACTAGATCGCTTCAAGCCTGGCGAAATCCCGTTCGATGACCTGTGAGTATCGAAACGTTGTTTGACTGACATAGATAGAAAGCCGAAATATGCAAGTCATTGGGATAAGATCGGTCAGAAGCTCAAGGGCGTTTCCGACGCGCCATACGAGCCGCTACAAGGCATTGGGACTGTGAATGCGCCAGACGAGGCAAATTACGCATATATGGCATTCCATTACCGCTTGGAAGGAGACACGCCGGAGAACCTGTGCAAGTGGAATCAGGAGGTGAGCTTGTAGCCCGCCGTGCAAGGCTGAGAGAAGATCGCGCAAATCTGCGGGCGAGACGATGATGCAAGACTTTGGTCGATGCTCAAGCTTCTCATCGAGGACTTGACGCCGTCCAGCCTTAAGAAGGAGGATCCCATCCAGCCGCTGCCTACCGCTGCATCCTCATCACCTCGAACGACGTCACAGATAAAGTCTGTCACGTCCCCGCAGATCGAGATGTCGACCCCGATCCCGCTTGAGCGGGTGGACGAGGGACTGTTGGATGCCGATACCGTCGAGGAGCTGTTGAATGCTTCCCCGTCATCCTCATCCTCGACATCTGCCTCGGCCCCCTCAAGATTTACCGCATTCGTTCCGCCCGACCTGAGCCGGATCACCGAGACTCAGTCTCGCAACGTGTCCATCACAAATACCGTCGCCGATACTCCGCGATCGCTCTTCACCGTAGGTCATGGAGTGTCCAGAGGATCCTCGTCGGGATCGGACGAAGCTGTGGAGACCCAGACTGGAGATCATTCAGAGTCGGGTACATTGTCGAATCGGATGACCGGGTCCCGGATACTCAACGACTGGCCGGATCCATACGGTATCAACCCAACTCCCAGCATGGGGACACGAACGTCATCCGCTCCCCCTCAATCCGAGTCGAAGACCTCGAGCTCGTCGATGTTACTACCCGCCATCGGGATGGATGGGGCGATGCGGACGCTGACCCGGTCTCCCTTGAGAGATGCGTTACCTCCTGCGACGTCGAAGGGCAAGACGCATGGCTTCGATGAGGTCGCTTGGTCAGCGTATCGGAAAGGACGGTGCGGACGCCTCTTACGATTGTGGCAGTCATATATCGATGATGTATGTGATGTACTGTAAAGCTTCTACCGATTGCGCTGATATGTTTTAGGGCGAGGTACAGATAGCCACCGCAATTTTTGTGTTGGGATCCTGCGCGATCGATTTCCCGCCGCAGCAGTGCGAGCGCGTCGTCCATGCTTACGTCGGTATGTACACAACCTTCGTGGAATCCGTGGGCTCGTTGAGATCGACTCCAGAATCGCTAGAACGTCACCGCCTCGGCATCCCAGCAGCCTATATCCGGCGCTATGCCGGAATCCCCTCCCTCGAGCTTGCTACGGAGGAAATCACCCAACAGATCCGATGCGGTCGATGTCGGAAATTGACGGGCTCGCTGGAGGATACGGGCTCGGGAAAGAAGTTCTGGTGGTGCAAGCGCTGTCGGATGCCGGCCAGGGTGTGTGAGATCTGGTAGGTCACAGATACGGGAGGTCGGCACGGCTAAGAGGGCTCAGCCATCGTGGAGTGCAAGGCTTGTGGATGGCCAATGATAGTGGCCACAGCGGCGGACATCCGGTCAGTCCACTCTGACAATCTAGCAATCGCTGACTCGGGCCGTCATGCAGCAATGCAACCGACAGTACCATCGTAAGTCCCCTATGTCGATAAGGTCCCGCTGGCGAATGCTGAGATGCTGACGCAATCAGCAGTCGAGAAGGATCGAATCGCTAGTACTGCCCCGCACGATCATCCTGCTCCAACGCCGCCGGCCGCTTCTAGTTGACAGATACGGCGGTGTCCTTCATTTCGTCGGGAAGTGTCGATCGAAAGCGGAGGTCAGGCGAGATAGGTAAGCTTGCATGGGTTGGCATGGCTGAGCGGCAGTATCCTCCTGAACGAGATCCGCATAGCATTCTTCACCTCCCTGACTAAAAGAATTTCGCTCGCCGTCATAGTATGTGTTCTATACTTCTCCCTCCGCCGTGATGCTTATCTGATCTCAGCCGTACCGTCCGATCCTGTCAAACGCCATCTCGCTGTGATCCTCAAAGGCTTCCGCCGCTGTCCGCGAATCTTCTTCGCCTCAGATAGCATGCAGAGGTGCCCCATGCCGGCAGTAGGATACGGTCGCCAACTGCTCAGCAAGCAGCCTTTGGCACATCGTGGGATGTCATTCGGAAGTCGATAGCGAAGATTAGTGGAAGTCGAGGTGTGAAGAGTGAAGACTGAGCTGCATCCGCATGCAAGCTCGATTCTTCACAGACACTTGGCCGTGCCGACCATGGTGAAGCGGGGAAGGTGGTATTCGGACATCCCGAGCTTGCTGACCGATCCCGGTGGACGTCTCTCCTAAGGACCCCCAGGTCAAGCGCAGGATTCGTCTAGTTCCGCTTATCGTCCATGCGCGCACTCAGTCGTCGTCGTAATCGTAGGATCTTGTAGCCTAGCCACGCGAATCCGAGCCAGACAGTCACCACCGTCCCGAGCTCGACCAATGGCTGATGACTCGTATGGCCGGTGGGTAGTGTGATGGAGATACGCCAGTCGGTCACGAACAATGGTATCGACTCTAGGGTCCCATGTCAGCATGAAAGGTAGAGAGCGTGAGGGACGGACCGAGGTACCGACAACGCCATCCTGCTGTCAGTGGGTCTTTCGGCAAGACTATTCCTTCGTAGCCGAATGAGTTTGGGGCGAGGTATCGCGCGTGCATCGGGATATCGAGGTCCACCATGCCGTCTCCTTCATGAATCCGGAGCTCTAATGTTTGAGCCACCTCTGTGTGATGAGGTTGGACGGGCCGTTCGATGTCGACTGTCTTGGGGGACAGTGACCAGAAAGATACAGCTTGCGAAGCAAAATGGTCGGATGGGGAAGAAAGATCGAGGAAGAGCGCGTCGGGGAGATGAAGAGTCAGGTGAAGGGAGCAGGAGGAGCTCGATAGTGTTTGGGGCAACGAGGTGTTCAGGGCCAAACGGAGGTGGGGGTGGAATGAGGGGATCAGGGGGTGGACGGTGAGCTGTGATAGGTTGTTCATGGCGGATAGAGACATCGTGGAAGTCGGAGCGGGTGACGATCTGGGCTACTCGGTCGACGGGGGTATAAAGACGGGTTCTGTCGGAAAGGAAGACCTCGACTAGTCTGGAGTTGGGCGCATTCCGTTTCTTGACGATGATTGGATCACTTTGGAAATCTCATCACATGCTCCCCCCGCAGCATTTGATTCCCGGGTACCCACGCGGAGTAAACGACTCCGAAGTTTTTGGATAAGCTCCTTCCAAGCTGAAGTAAGGAAATCGCGATTGGGCCGTGGTGAAACGTCAGGAGACAGGAACGGCTTACCCTCTCGATCTCACCTTTCTTCCATACTCCCTTGTACTTTTCATACCTTGTCGTCTACAAAATCTCAGCGGACATCGGCTCTCCGTCGACACATGCTGCCCTTTGTACGTGCACGAGCGATTTGTCCTCTTGCTCCCCCGACTCTCATACCCGCACATCCGATCCGATCTATCTCGAGATCCGCTCTCCTGACTCGGACACCTCGAGATACAGCTATCAATTCTGCTCGCCTGATTGGTACCGCTCCTTTCAAGCTTGAAGGAGTGAGACGATTCGCCTCTGTATCTGAGACCCAGCTGTGAGTGCACCTTTGAGATCACTTCACCGGGTTCACCCATCCCAGATGCTCGGTGCGTTCCTCTTCATCCCGCTAATCTATCGTTTCCTCCTCCCCGACAGATCCACCTCCACTCTTCCAGCCTCAATCAACATGACCAGCGTATTCACTCCTTGTCCACCGATCCCGCAAGCCGACGGTCCTGTGATCCTCATCCTCCCTCCTACCGAAGATCGACCACACAAGTACTTCACCCTGCCAAATGGGCTGGAGGTGATCGTCGTCTCGGATCCGAAGGCGGATAAGGCGGCGGCGAGTATGGATGTGGGCATTGGACACCTCTCGGACCCGGAGGATCTGCCTGGATGTGCGCATTTCTGGTGCGTCCCTTTGTTGCAGGAAGGATGGAGCTGAAAGGAGCAGCGAGCATCTGCTATTCATGGGGACGAAGACGGTGAGTTGTCAATATGGATCGTAAGAAGCTGTATTGATATGCAAGCAGTATCCCTCGGAGAACGAGTACCAGCAGTATCTGTCATCACATAGCGGTCACTCCAACGCATATACCGCCATGACCTCGACGGTCTACTTCTTCGATGTAGCTCCGGACGGCTTCGAAGGTGCTTTGGACCGGTTTGCGGAATTCTTTATCGAGCCGCTGTTCAATGAGGTGTGTCTGCTTCGCGAAGTGCCTTGCAGTCACTAACGTCTGTAGGACTGTACCGAGAGGGAGATCAAGGCTGTAGATTCCGAGCACAAGAAGAACATCCAGAATGACATGTGGGCAAGTCGCCTGATTTGAATTATGCTCAGAGCTGACCGAGAGTCTCCAGCGCTTCTTCCAGATGGAGAAGCACGTCTTCCGCGCGGATCATCCATACCACAAGTTCGGCACGGGCAACTATAAGACCCTTTGGTCCAAGCCAAAGGACGCTGGTCGAGACCCGAGACAACAGCTCATCGATTGGTGGGCAGAGAATTACTGTGCACGGCGAATGAAGCTTGCTGTGGCTGGCAAGGAAGACGTCGAGACGCTCGAAAAGTGGGTTCGGGAGCGATTCGAGAAGGTCCCCGTGAAGACGGAGGGGCGACCGCAGGTTGCGGCGAATGGCGTGAGGGTCGTGTTTGAGGAGAGCCCGATCGGTCCGGAGCAGATGGGAGCGAGTATTACGATGCGTCATGGATTAATATACTGATGGGGAGTAGGTCGTGACGTTCACGAAGCCTGTCCAGGATAGTCGAGGATTGGAGATCACCTTTCCATTTCCCGATCTCGATCACCTGTACCAGACCAAGGTGGGCGTTATGACCTGCACTATACCTACCGTCCTGACCGTCTGCATAGCCCACTCACTACCTCACGCATTTCATCGGCCACGAAGGCAAAGGCTCGATCCTCTCATACCTCAAGAAGCAGGGATGGGTAAACTATCTCCGTGCCGGTATGTCGCATGGTGGAGCTGGATTCGATTTCGCGAAGATCACCGTGGATCTCACGCCTGAAGGACTTGGTGAGTATACATCTCAGCCCTCTGTGCCCAGCTTACTCATCAACAGAGCACTGGAAGGATGTCGCCCTTGCCATCTTCAAGTATATCTCTCTCCTGCGCTCGCAACCCCCTTCATCAACAATATTCAACGAGATCAAAGCCATCGCGGAGATCTCCTTCCGCTTCGCCGAGAGAACGAAGATCCATCGATATGTTACCAGCCTTTCGAATGCGATGCAGCACCCGGTCCCGAGAGACAAGATCGTTTCGGCTGGGTCGTTGCTCGAGGAATTCCGGGCGGACGAGTTATCGGCGGCTCTGCAGCTGCTGGATCCTAAGCGAGCTTCGATCGGGGTCTCGTCGAGGGAGCTGCCGCCTGGTGTCGAGGGATCATTCGATAGGACGGAACCCATCTATGGGACTGAGTACATGCAGATGCCTATTGGCGAGCAGTTCTTGCATCTGGTGAACGGAAGTCAATTTTCCAGGATTGTATTGACAGGTCTGCAGGCAATGTCAGGGTCACCGATTCCCGATCTGCATTTGCCGGGGTTGAACCAATTCATCCCGGAGAAATTTGACGTCGAGAAGTTTGAGGTTGCAGAGGTAAGAGCTAGATGAATGCTCTTAGCTGACCAGACCCTAGCCTGCATTGCGACCTGCTATGATCCGCGATACTGCGCTGTCTCGATTATGGTACAAACGGGACGACCGATTCTGGCTCCCAAAAGCCAACTTCGATGTCCTCCTTCACTCGTGAGTCATATGACCTGCCACTTACACCCGCTGACATCATCAGACCCCTACTCAACGCGACCCCGCGCAATGCTGTTCTCGCCCGGCTGTTCTGCGATCTCTTCCGGGATTCCATCACCGAGGATACCTACGATGCCGACCTCGCCGAGCTGAGCTTCAACCTCTGGTACGCTGGAGAGAGTATTAGTGTCGGCGCAGCTGGATTCAGCGACAAGCTGGCTGTGTTGACCGAGACGATGCTGAAGAGATTGATGAAGTACGAAGTGGACGAGGGGCGTTTCACTGGCGTGGTCGAAGAGGTCTGCATTTACATATTCTTCCGCAAGCACAGCTCACAATCGCTTCAGTTAAAACTAAACTGGAAGAACTTCCCTTTGAGTGACCCATATCGACAAGCGGCTTTCTGGAGCAGCTATGTGACTACGCAAATATCGTGGACAAAAGAAGAGCAGCTTCAGGAGCTCGAATGTGAGTTGTGGCTGCACCACTCTGGCTGATCAGGGCAGTCATAAGGCCAGCCGACGTCAAGGTATTCGGACAGGAGGTTATGCAGCGCCTATATATCGAATCTATCGTACATGGTAATACTTCGCCAGAGGTACGTCGGTTTCTTTTGCCACATAGGTCCCTTTCTGATCCCAAGAAGGGCGCCAGGGAGATGCAGGACATGGTCGAGCGGGTACTACATCCCCGACCTCTCACTGAAGCAGAGAAAACCCACGGCCGGTCTCTGCTGCTCCCTTCAGGTAGGTGCTGCATCTGATCCCCGCTGATGTCTTAGGTTCGGAGCATGTTTGGGCCATAGATGTTCCCAACAAGCCCGAAGTCAACTCCGCGGTCACTTATCAGCTTCACGTCGGCAGCATGACCGATCAGACTTTACGTGCTACCCTCCAGCTGTTCGCTCAGATCGCACATGAGCCTGCATTCGATCAGCTGCGTACCAAGCAGCAGCTAGGCTATATCGTTTCCACCCAGGCTACCCAATCAACGGGAGCCATGGGGTTTAGGGTTCTCGTTCAGTCAGAAAGGGACCCGGTCTATGTGGAGACCCGCATTGAGGCGTTCTTGGATAGCCTGAAGAGCCACATCGAGGAGATGAGCGAGGAGGACTTTGAGAAGGAAAAGCAGAGCTTGATCGCAAAGAAGGAGGAGCAGCCGAAGAATCTTGGCGAGGAGACTCAACGTTTCTTTGCGCACATTGTCGATCGGTATTACGAGTTTGGCAAACGTGAGTTGCTTGTAGAGCTGAGGTTCGGCACGTTTTGACGGGTTCAGGACAAACGGACGTGACACATCTGCGCAAGACGACGAAAGCCGACGTTCTCAACCTCCTCATGACCTACGTTCACACAACCTCGAATACTCGCGCCAAATTCTCCACTCACCTCAAGTCTCAGTCCAAGAGTGCCAAATCCGACAGCTCAGCTGGGAGCGCCCTCGTCGAAGCCCTCAAAAAGCGCAATGTCTCGTTCGACGACGGAGCACTGCAGAACCTCATCGCTTCGAAATTTGACTTGCAAGCGGTGAAGGACTTTGCCTCCACGGCTTGGAAGAAGGCGGAGCACTTGAGTGCGGAGGCAAAGACAGAGTTGGAAAGCATGATCTCTGGCTTGGCGGGGACAGAGGCGGGGACCAAATCGGAGGAGGAGGCCGCCGCGAAGCTCCGATCTGGAAACGTATACATCGACGAGATCCATGCGTTCAAGGCGGGATTGATACCCTCAAAGGCGGCGATACCCCTCGAACCTCTGAAGGCCGTCGCGAGGCTGTAATATCATCGGGACAGTGGAGACCGGTTTACTCTAGCATTTAGATCCCATGCATATATCACCGTTCCGAAGATCCACAGGCGGGTCAGGTATAGACATCCGAAGAAAGCCGAACGACGGGTTCCGGTAAGTTAACCCTCCGATTACTGAGGCTCATTGCGGCACTCGGTTGATGAGCACAGTATATCCGGCGGTGATAGTCCTTCGGAAGCAGATCCGCCCCACGCTTTGTTATCCGAAATAGTAATTGCGCCACCGACTGCGGGGCGTGTGAACATCTTTGTTGTCCGTCTGTGTGTGTTTGACGGTCAGTTGTCTTGCTTTGATCGGGTGATTTCGCATGATCGGGTGCGTCGTATATCCCCATAGATCCGCGCGAATACCTCGAGCCGCAACTCCACCTCGAGGTTCTCGCGTTCACCCAAACGCCAACGGAAACGGTACGGGGGCTTCCATTGTCATCCCATCATAATCACCACTTGCACGACACCGCCTTGGAACCAAAGGACGAGATCTGGAATTCGACAACTCTCCTTTCTCATCCGTCATAACCGAGAGTGACTGGACAAGTGACGCCACCGTCTCGTTTCGAGTTCGGTCGGAATCACTCCACACTTTGGTTCACTCCCTCCCGGCCCCGCGTTTCGTCTCGCTTCGTTTCCCGGCTTGATCACCCAGTCTCAGTCCTGGGACAATATACGCGGTCATTGGTACATTCACCTACAAATCTCGTCTCTCCTATTGATCCTCGACCCAGCTTGTACTGGACGCGCATCCGACGGGTACGGTGGTGGTCATCGAGTCGAAAAGGCGACTTGAGGATTAGGGTAGAAGAACGTCGAAACTGTGAGTATGATCATCCCAGTTTCTTCACGTCCCATCTTGTGTCCGCTCGCAGACTGTAGTCTCTCGACGCGAACCCGTCTCCCGATCGACTTTTGAAGCTGAGACACCTCGCACAGACCCCCTTCACTGTCTCTCGACACACGTCATAGCGTCGAACACGCGACCTCATCGAGGTCTCCTCACCGCTCCCCCCTTCCCTCGCCTCCCACTTCAATTATTGGCTTAAAGCTTTCGCCAATATGGTCGGTCCAATATTCCTCTCCCCCTCACTCGACGACATGTCATTCGACTCGTACTGCATCGTCTGCGATCGCCTGATCATCCCGCCCAAGGAGCCGGAGTCGGAGGCTGTCAAGATCGTGAAGAAGAAGTCGGCAGCTGGGACCATCCGAGTGAGCGTCGCGGCTCCTGCAGTGTACGCGAGCAGCACTTATGGGTGTGGTAGATTAAGAACCCGGATGGGTCCACCACGACTCGAACGGCGACTGGGCAGAAGGTCACCCGTCCTGGATTGCCTAGGAATCAGACCTCGGCGAACCGGCTGGCAGCTGTCGCAGCGGTGAATAACAATGCTGCCGGGAAGCTTCAACCCCTTACTCGATCCAAGACCACGGACCCCAACACCGAATCTCGATCGGCAGAGGTGGAGTCACCGAAGCTTGACACCCCTACTGCTCCATGCGCGCCTGAACGACCCTTCGTCTCAGCTATCTACTGTTCGAGAGACTGTGCACAGGTCGATGCGGGTCGATCTGAGGCAGCTTATCAGGACATCGCTCGTAGCCTGTCGTACGAGTTCTCTAACGGCTATCCCGAATCCGTCCTTACCTCCGGCCTTCCCGTTCATGTCACCGATCACCGCAACCCTTACGCACCCCTTTCGCCCTTGTTCGTTTCGAGCTCAGATACCGAGTCGTCCCATACTTCCAACCTAGGCAATCCGGACGCGACCACCGCCGCGAGCTCTGCGCCCAAGATGATGGAGTACTTCCGCATGTCGCGCGATGGGTCGGAGTACGCATGGCAGGAGACCTTACGGCAGAGAAGGAGTTCGATGAACCCCGCCATCCGGCCGACCCCGATGAGTCGGCAGGCAAGTCAGCAGAGCCAGTATGGCGTTGGTGAGGTCAGCTCCGACTCCCTCTCGAGTCTTTGGAACTTAGACGCCGATGCCTACTTCGGTCGCTCGATCAGTGGATCTGGCAAGATCAGAGGGATGACACCCGCCCATCCCGAGCCCGACAATCTTGGCCGCGGAGATCGGTCAATGTCTCTTGGCTCGGAAAGATCCGCTCCCATCCCCACTCGCACATTGGCGCGTTCCAACCTCTCGCAGACCTCACTGGCTGCATCGCCTGGTTCGGCGCAAGCCGTGCCCATACCTCCAGAATTCGGTTCTGCCCCGAATCACACCCTCAGCCTTCTTCAGTCGTACGCCACTGCCTTCCCCGTTCGCGATGCGTCTGGCTCGTCCTCCAGCTTCTCCCAGAAAGGCTTCGTCTTCCCGGGCGGCATTACCCCGTCTCCCCCCAACTCACGCCGAGGCAGCTTCAACGCCAGTATCAACCGTCCTGGTTCCGGTACCATTCGCGCGAGGTCTCGAGCGGGATACGAAGTGAGCTGGGACGCGTTCGGGAGGGACGCGGTGGCAGCGAGGCATACGCCTGCCGTCGCTGTCCCTGAACGTGGTCGAGGGGAGATCGTGCTGGATCGCACGCCAACGCAGAGTCTCGAGGTGGAAGGTGGTCGGTGGAAGATCAAGTACTCCGCTCCGACTCCCGGCAATGCGATCCGAAGAACGAGCCGATCAAGCGATACGAGCGGGTCCGATGGCGATCATCACCACCACACTCCCCATCATGCGAACGGCGTGGCCATCCCTGACCGTATGCAACGCATGCCCTCATCCACATCGAGCGCCGCTCGTACCCCTCAGCCAGGCCGCATGTCTCCGCCCGGCTCCATCCCACACCGCCCTTCACCCGCAATCCCCGATCTCGCAGCTCTCCGCATTGGTTCCGCCGAGTGTGCGCCATCCTACCTATCCCCAGCCAATGGGAGCGCCCCGAAAGCCGGGTTTAGCTGGGACAAGCACGAGCAATCTGGCGGCAAGACATACGAGCTGCCAAAGGGTCTCAAGATCGATCGTTCCAAAGCAGGTCTCTTTTACTTCAATTGATTCATTACCGCACACTAAGCAAGCATCGCACGCATTGTAATCAACCATAATCCAAGGCCTCGTAGCATAGCGACGGATTTGTAGTACTCGTATCATGTATGATTTTGTAGACAATTATACTCCACTGTTCCCTTGGCGTTGATGAGGTGTGCAGTATAGCGAGTCAGCGACAGCATGCACATCTTTCAAACTCATCGACCGCTTACGATGCATTTTACAAAACGACACGCCTCAGCCGCTCTGCAGACCTGTGCCTGCTGATCTGCGTAGTCGGCAGTCGCTCGTACCTTTGGCCACCGATCGCGACTAAAGTGCCCCAAGAACACCCGCTCGGCACGGTGGCCGGCAGAGGCGTGCTTACGTCGACCAGATGGTTTCGGCGTTGCCGTTCCTTTTTGTTTCTCGGTGATTGCAGCTACTAGTCTCTAGTCATTCCCATGTCACCGATCGATTTTAGCGTCCAGGATGTCTGGTCTGGATCAGTCGTGCATTGGAGATGCGCAATCATCTTCGCCCTCGCTTAACCCTTACGAGCGATCGACAAACCCTGCAAAAGGTTCAGTCAGGATCAGGAATCGAGAGCAGAGCTGGATGGCCCGCTGCTGCTGCATCCTCCTTTGAGCTGGGTCTCGTGTAAGCGAGATCTACGTGTCTTTGTTCGTTGAAGGGGTGCAGCGCTGATCATCGTTCCCTGTTTCCGACCTTCCTTGCTTTGTCTTCATCCCCTCATCGATCCTCCTTCTATCCTCTGCAAATCCACACTTCTTGCGTCGTCCTTGTCGCCTATCTGCACCGCCTCGCCGAATCGTGCTATTTCAAACGCCTCGTGGTTTCACCTCACCCTTTGAACATCGAACGGTCTGAGACAGCCGTTCGACCGAGGCTACAATTAGCGCTTCGAACCGACTAACCCCGCCACTGTCCTCCCCTTCCTCTCGATCCACCACTCTCCATCCTCCTGCTTCACGACGACCCGGCTTACGGTCACGGACCTCAACGCTAAATTACCCACCCGAACTCGCGCCCGTCATGTCCCGCGAAGATTCCGCTGAGGACCTCAATGAGGCTGAACCATCCCGTCCAACCTTGGTCGTCGAATCTTCAATATCAACTCGTAAAGCCTCGAGATCGATATCATCCCCTCGACCGCCTTTATCACCATCTTCCACGCGCACACACTCAATCCAATCATCTTCACAAGCAGGGTCATTCAATCCTGCGATCCCGACCATCTTGACCCCGGCGGCTGCTGTGACGACTAGTAATCCTCGGGCTGGATTGAAGAGGCGGATATCCACCTCACAGCTGGTTTGGCGGTTGACGGCGAGAGATACCGAGGAGCCGGAGGCTGCTGGAGGAGATACCGAGCCCAGCAATGAGAAAGCAGTCGAGAGTCGTGCCAGGTCGACATCGACTAGCTTGGTCGTCCCGGAGACTCTCGATCACGAAACTCTGCCCGGATATCCCGCCAGTACCCTCGCCCCTCTGTATGTCCCATCTCGTGCTTTCTCCCCCTTCAACCACAATTTCCCAATTTCTTTTCAACCGCAGCAGTGGCCAAACATCTACGTCACCCCTGCAAGCCCGCAAACTCCAGTCAACCGTTCACCTATCCCCAGCACCTCCTTCCTCGGTTCGATATACGACGCTGGAGATTCCGCCGTGCTCCGACTTGCCAAATGGGTCCGACCACGAAGATCTCATTACGAATTGTCTCAACGGCGAGGATCCGAGGATTCAGAGAAGGGGCTCGATGCATCCGAGGAGTCTTCCCTCGCATCGAGCGAAGTTCGGGATAGCGAGGACAGCATCCGGCGAGGAGGGGGGAAGTACTGGGGTCTCGGGGGAAGCGGCGAGGCATCCGAGGATGATGCAGGATACTTTTCTCAATCTACGACGCCGTCGGACGAGAAGTCCGAAGGCGTACCTCCGGACTTAGCGGCAGCCTTCCGAATGGGCTCGCCGAGCTTGCCAACCCCTGCCCTTTCGGCGCATCCTCTTTCACAACGCGGCTCGAAGGGGAGAAGCGCGCGGGATGCAGAAGGGGAGGCTCGGGATGGATGGTTGAGGGCGGTGTACAGTGTCTGGGCAGGTCGGGGGAGAGGCAAGACGGGACAGGTGCTGCGGGAGCTCGGCTGGACGGTCGGGTCTTTGGCGGTACTCTTCGTCGTCACCGCCGCGTTCGCGCTGTGGCTGATCCAGGGGATGCCGATGTAAGTGCTCTCGTCTTAGGACTTTTGCTGAACCTGACGGTACTCCAGCACCCAACTGAAGCATCTGCCATCGTCTACGACAGATCTACAGCTGCTCTCCGCGGAGGTCCGTTCCTACATGGCATCGAGCGATGTTAGCTGGTGGCACACCATCGGTGTCATGACCTTCGTCGGATGCTGGAAGCACGCATGGAGCTTTCCAGGTGCTGTCGTTCTGGTGTGTATAGCTTGTCCTAGATTCCGTCAGTGCTGATGGGTCTGAATCAGAACATCCTGGTTGGCTCTGTCCTCGAGCCGATGCCGGCCCTGCTGCTGCTCACCATCATCACCGCCTCCGGCTCCCTCTTCTCGTACCTCCTCTCTCGACCCCTCGCACCGCTCATAGCCGTCCTCTTCCCCAAGCCTCTAGCTGTTGTCCGGGCCGCCCTTGCGCCGGACTCCCCGCCATCTCCGACTGGTGTTCAGCTCCAAGGCGAGACAGTCACAGCCATACACACGTCCTCCGATCCGTCCCCACCAGCCACTGGGGGACCGACAGCGAAATCCAGTGTCTGGCGTCGACTGCTCATCATGCGTGCTATGGGCTTTATCCCGTGGTCCGGAATGAATGTGGCATGCGGTGTCGTCGGTCTGGACTGGAAGACCTTCTGGCTCACTACCGCTGCTGGCTCGGCCAGCTGGTCGTACGTTACCGCGTCTGTCGGAAACATTCTCTCCCGCCTCGCCCTCCCGACCGCCGCCCTCGCCTCATCAGCTATACCGGATAATAGCAACGGGGACAGCCTGACAAGTCTTCTCCGGGATCCAGTCTTGATCTTCAAGCTCGTCTTTCTATCCGCCCTTACTCTACTCCCGGTCATCCTCAAACGAAGATCGCCGAAGCCCAGATCGGAGCCACAACTACCCGGAGAGAAGGCTCAGACTCCTCAGCTCTCGCAAGCGGCGACCTTCGCTGCCCGCCTCGAAGCCCAGTCCCCGGCGATGTCACCGCTGAGCCAATCGCTGGCCCGCTTCACACCGATGCCAGCGGCGTTTGACCTTCTCAGCTTTGGGCGGACGGCGGCCAGGCAGGGAGGTAGGGTCGTGCTTGGGGGAGTGAAGAGTGCCGCAGGAGGTGCGCAGCGACTGGCATCGAGTCTGTCCAGATCATCAAGATAGGTATAACGACTTGCAATGGGATTTCATGCATAACATTACGCTCTACCTCGGTTGAATCAGGAACCTGTTGCTACAAGAATGCGCCAATAGGGCTCGCCCAATTGGTTGGTGCCGAGTGCCACAAGTGGGATTGCCGAGCTGCTGGGCTGACCTTTCACAGGTTTGTTGGGCTTCCGATCTATAGTCGACTTTCTACCCTCAACAACTTGTAGATTTCACTTGGAGGCACTGCCATCATGCCCCGCCCCATCTCGCTACTCAATGCATCCCGAACCCTCGCCGTTCGTTCCCTCGCCCGCACACCTCTCCCTCTCACACCTCTACGATCCCTCACCACCACCTCGACTCGATACCTTGCCACCCCCCAAACCGGCCCTCAACGCGTCTCAGCCGGCCCGATCCGTACGCCCAACCCCGACCAATCCGCAGTTGCGACCAACGAATACCCCGGCTCCCGCCATGCGGGCGAGTCCGACCCGAATGCCGGGTTGAGCCAGTATCCCGATTACTCGAAGGGACCCAGTGCATTGGATAAGGCTAGTCAGCTGTTCTTCTTCACCGAGATCTTTAGGGGTATGTATCTCTTCAATCGTGATAGAAGGGACGGGCACTGATGGGTGAGGTAGGCATGTGGGTTGTCCTGGAGCAATTCTTCAGACCACCTTATACGATCATGTACCCGTTCGAGAAGGGTCCGCTCTCACCGAGATTCAGAGGCGAACATGCATTGAGGAGATACCCGAATGGCGAGGAACGGTGTATTGGTCAGTCAGCGCCTCTCCTCAGCTCAACCGAAGAGGGATGCAATTTTGGTCGAGAGGAAGTGCTGATGATGGTGCAGCTTGCAAGTTGTGCGAGGCGATCTGCCCGGCTCAGGCGATCACGATCGAGTCAGAGGCCCGAGAGGACGGGTCGAGGCGGACGACGCGGTATGGTAAGTTGTACCTTCTCTCCACGATATGAGGAAGTATTGATGTGGGAGCGACAGATCTCGACATGACAAAGTGCATCTACTGCGGGTACTGCCAAGAAGCCTGCCCTACCGACGCCATCGTCGAGAGTGAGTCCCTCCGTGATTGAGGGGTATGAAGACGGGACTGATGGGGAACAGCGCAAAACGCAGAATACTCGACAGAGACTCGTGAGGAGCTGCTCTACAACAAGGAGAAATTGCTCGCCAATGGGGATAAGGCGGAGGCGGAGATTCAGTCGAACCTCCACGCCGACCACTTTTACAAGTAAGATGATCATGAAGTCATCTGGACGACGGGGCGCATGAGCATGTACCGCATAAGATGCATAGTCTTCCTCCGAGCAGGCAAGATACGAATCCTCGCTGCACACTCGAGGGAGTTATTTATAGACAACACGCTGCGGTGATACTTGATCCCTTCATAGCGGCGATGATGGGACCTCGCTCCATCCCTCAGACTTCGAGGACTCATGTATTCCTCACTGCGCAAGGCGGCCATATCCAGCCGTATTGCACAAAATGCATAATCTCACCGAACAGGCAAGATACAAGCTTCCGCTGCCGGATCAAGAGACCTACTATCAACAACATGTTGAGATGATACTTCCCGTTATCCCTCCTGAGCATCCCCGCCATCATAATCGTCGACCTTTCGCTTTCTTCGCCTTCGCACGTCCATCCTCTCCGCCTAGTGAAGCCCGCTTGATCCCTCCTCCTCCCGTAAACAGCAGTCCCCTCCTCGCAGGTAATTCCTCCTCGCTCTCGCTCGCATACACCTCCTCGTCCGTGAAAGCGTGCTTCGGCCCAGAGATATCCAAATCTCCTCCCATACCTGCTCTCTCACGTCCACTGAATCTCGGGGTCGCCACAGGTGACGTTGGCGGGCTCGCCTCGCGTGATGAGGATCCCCCTGCCTCCATGCCAGGTCCACTGGGCCACAGAAGCCTCGGATCGGGACAAGGGTGCGGCTCGAACTCGTCGTCCTCCGGATCTAGCGTTGCTGCCGGGAACGGTTGATCAGGTCGTAGGAAGGGGTTCGCAAAGACTTTCTTGGCTCCTCGAAATACGTAAGTGACGGTCGGGCTGGACTCGTCCACGAGGCCTGCACGACCGGGTTGGATGAGCTCGCCTGGTTGGGAGAGGAAGGGATTGGATTCGGCGTCCATCATGCGCTTCATCTCTTCCTTCTTGTGCTGACGCTCGGCGTTCTCACGAACTGATCGGGGTGGTGTGCGGATGCGCAAGGCTTTCTGGGTGGGCGGAGGGGATAGGAGGGATGATTGCAGGCGAGTCTGAGGCGCACGAAGTTGAGGACGTGAAGCCATGGCGGTATTATCTGGGTCCTCCTCGGATCCGGGTCGATGGAAGGTCACCGCGCCAGGCGATACGAGTCCCATCGGTCGGGTATCAAGAAAGGGATTCTCCTCAACCGGTAGAGGTGCTCCCAGTCGCCCATAAGAGATCTGGTCGACCTTTCCATGTCCATTGGTCCGCATGCCACCCATCCCGACACCCATCCCCTGTCTCCCAACAGCATTTGTCGACGTCGAGGCGGAAGGAGCAGTATGATTCAGTAGCCCCATCTGTTGAGCGAAAGTCAGGCCAGGTCGACGCCGCAACCCGCCTTCCGGCCGCGAGGTGGAAGAGGCTGAAAGGAAAAAGGTGGTGTGTCCGCTCGGCGAGGGTGGAGATGTCGGATCCACCGGTGTTCGTTCAGATTTACGGGGTTGTCGAGGGAGCGTCTGGGGAGTTGGAAGGATGGTGGCGGCTTCTTCTGTCGGGGCTGTCTTGGTTGGTCGCTTTGACAGTCGGCGGACGGTCTCGGGTGTCGGCAATTGAGCTTGATCTCGAGATCGAGGGGGTGTCGGCAGTCTTTTAGGGGAGCATTATCAGCGCCCGCACTGGTGCGGCGATGGCCAGATAGAGCGGCTGGGCCGGTCTTCACAGGCATGGTAGGATCTGCCCTACATGAAGTACGGGGAAATCCGAAAGGAATGGCAACTCACATCCCCATGACATCCACGTTCCTCCCCGTTCTCTTCCTCTCCACTGTCCTCGGAGCGTCCATACTCGTACCCGCAACACCGGTCCAGCCGGCGCGCTTCACTGACGAGTGAATGATCGGAACAAGAAAGCAAAGAAGCAGTAATGTCGAATCCTTAACCCGGTTGATGCAATCTTCCCTTTTTCCGCCACAGGCAGTTGAGGCCGGCCTCGATGCTCCTTCAAGGAAGCTATTACGAACAAGACTGATCTAAAGACGAGACACGGACGAAAGATGAGTAGAAGCTGAGAGAGATGAACGAATGAAACAACAGAACGCAGTGAGTGGCTTGTACCGCACTTCCATTCAGGCACAAACGCCCTTGCACTTGGCGGCTTTAGCGGGAAATCGTCTTGTGTCTAGCTGTGGCACCTAGTCGTCATGCAGTCTGGACGTCGTCCATGGTCTAGCTTTCGTCGATTTAAAGGATTTGTTCGACCATTACCACTCGGAATGTCGTAGTCAGCGCTGCAAGGCAGCCTTCTTTACATCTTGTACTAATCTCTCGATGTCTGTAGACTACTCCCGATGGCCGAGGTGAGCTGCATTCCACTCGTCGCCCGTCGCCCGTCGCCCGTCGCCCTTCCTCGCTCATTTTCCAACAGAACAGCGCTTCCACCTCACAGGAGTCGCTGTCAGTTACCTCTCAAAGCTCACACGGAAACATGGAAAATGCAGACGCTGCCCTCGAAGCATCCTTGAGCAGGGTTTCACTCACTTCTGAGTCGCTCTCACCGAGACTCTCACCGAATGGACACATCTCCCCTCAACCTGCCCCCGAGGAGGAGGGAGATATCGGATATGCGATCTCTCCAGCTCGATCGGCCCCGCTCCGAGGCTTGCGGAGTCGGGAGTTCACGCCGTCGAGCTCACCCTCGCCATCCTCAAGTCGACAGCGGCATAGCCAGTCTCGAGACGCAGTGCCGTCTAGCTCCCGTCCGGCCTCGACTTCACGGTCATCCTCATCCAATCGGTTCCCCGCGTCACACCCCGCTCACCTATCTCCCCCGAGCCCACCACCTCGTTTTGTCCCCTACAAATCCCCATTACCTATCAACACTATGTCCCTCAATGGCCTCGAATCCCCGACCGATATCTCTGCCCCCTTCGAGTCTATCCCACTTCAACCCAGTCCTCCACTCCATCCTGAGACAGCTCCTCTACCGAGTCCACCAGGACATTTTAAGCGCGAGTCGCAAGGGAAACGAAGCTCTTGGTCTGGGTTCGGGAAGGTTAAAGATGGACAGCACAACGCAAACGGCTCTACTCCGAACTTGAACGGAGGTGAAGGACGGCGACTAGCGGAAATCAGTAGGGCTCACTCTCAAGAGGGATTCGACCACTCTACCGGGTCTGGTTCTGGCAGGACCACTCCGAACCGACTTCATGCTCCTCCAGCTCGCCCGCATCCCTACCCCCTTCCGTCCACTTCATCACCTCCAGTACCGAACAACCGGCTTCGTTCTACTGCTAGTCCAGCACCGGCCTCTGCTCTCGGTGTCAAAGGCAGATCCACCTTTGAGAATGTCATCTCTCACACCCGGCCATCCTGGCTTCCGCCGAAAGACAAGGTCGAGGACGAAACCCACCTTCACCAATGGGAGGAGATGATGGCACAAGCTCGAGCTACGGAAGTGGAGCGGCAGAAGGTCAATGAGGCGAGGAGACTGGACAAGGAGAGAAGAATGGCGATCCGGACGCCGAGGTGGGAGGCTCTGCTCAATAGCCCGGACTTCAGTGTTGGGAAGGTGAAGAAGGATATGGGACTGAAGAGGCTCTGGTTCGAGGGTGTGCCGACTCATTTGAGGGGGAAGGCTTGGAGTTTGGCCATTGGGAATCCCTTGGCGTTGTCGAAAGGTCAGCGGAAAGAGTCGATACAGATCTCAAGGGTTTCATCACTTGGATGTTATAGCTGACGTGTGCAATCCAGACGCATACAAGGCGTACTCTGCTCGTGCGCGCCGAGCGATCGAGGCGGGTCGATTTCCTCCCGATGTTCTCGAGCGGATAGAGCGAGAATTGGACGATACGCTGCCGACGCTGAAGCTTTTCACACCCGGCAGCCCGTTGCGAGACGATCTGCGAGAACTGCTTTGCGCATGGGTGGTCTGCAGATCAGACGAGTCTCTCGGTTATGTGTGTTGCGTGCTCCTACTTAGCTCGGTTAAAATCTCAGGAGATCAGATCCTACTGCTGACCAACATCACCGCTAGGCACCTTGCGTCAATCTCGTCGCTGCAATGCTCCTCTTGACTTCGCCACTGCCGAACGCCTTCCTCTCCCTAGTCAACCTTTTGTCGCGACCCTGCCTCAACGCATTCTTCAACCAGATTACCGACGAAATCGAAGCCTACTTCCGCGTCTTCGAGAATCTCCAAGCGGATACCTTCCCCAAGATCTACGCGAACTGCAAGAATCTCGGATTACGAATACCGGAAAGCTATTTTCGGAGTCTTCTGGTGGAGCAGGTGCCCTTTGAGGCTTGTTGTCGGTTGTGGGATCAGGTAGGTCACGTAAAATCCCCTCTATCTTGCTCAAGACTACTGCAGATCATGCTAGATGGGGATCAGTTCATCTTTCGGGCGGCCCTGGCCATCTTCGGCTTCCTCGAAACCCGGTGAGTACAGAGTCATACCTTCGCTATGTGGAGTGCTCTGACCGGACTAGACTTCACTATCCTGACCACGAAGAGATCATCTCGATCCTCGAAGGTCGGAATCGCGCGACATTAGCCATAACCGAGCGCGAGCGGGAACGCGCTCGATTGCGGAATGAGCCCTTCCTGCAAGGTTTGGATGGGAAGCTCAGCGTCTTTGGCCTGAACGAAGCGGCCTTGTTCGATTGGTTAGAATCGGATGGATGGCAGGAGAGTCGGTTTGATAGGTTGGTACAGCGGGAGATGCCTGATTAGCGGGTGCTTCGGGGCGGGAAATCCTTGGAATTTGGGATGATGGGTAGGGGAACAAACATCATTGCATTGATCTTTGCATGGATTGCGTTGGAATCCTCTTGGCTGGGTTAGCCATTTCGGAACGGTTTATGGCAGCTTCCCCGTTCCGGTTTTCGCGGCGAAGTCCGGCAGCCCTTGGCGACGTCCTTGTTCTCCTTCTCTTCTTTCGTCCTATTCCTTCCTCAACAATCACTTCTACTCGTCTTCCTCCGAGGTTGATGGTTTGAGAACCATGCACACAGTATGGCATATGACGGTGGCCTGTGCGGACGACAGAGGGTAGACTTTCAGCATGGGCAATTCCACTTCCTCGGTCTTTGATTCAGGCGATGGTACACCGGTGAGTCTCGCTCCGCATAACGCCGCATTCCACTCTCTTGACCATCGATTTGGTTCTGATGTCTGGAGCAGGGCATCACCATCCCAGACGGGTATATCACACCTTCCTTCCCTTCCCTCTACATCCCGACATTATTCAAGACACAATCCAGCAGCGGCATCTACCTATACGAAGCGGAAGGTGAGCTCACTTCCGCATCTTCCTTCCATAGCGATCAGTCTCTGGTCGTCGATGGCGGAGTCTGAAGCTGAAATGGTGGACCAGCGATCTGGCGCTTCACAGTCTACTGGACCCTCCTAATCCTCTGCGTAATCTTCCTCCTTTGCTCCCTCCTCGCCGCCCTCACAATCCTCCTCTCCCTCACCATCCATCGATCCCCCACGCTCTCCCACCCATCTACCACATTACCCACGCCGTACCCCACTCGACCACCCTCACCGAGTCGAGAGACGAAGAGGAAGGTTAGGGCGAAACGGAAACGTCCACCGTTATGGCCGGTGATTCTGATCCCCGCTGTTTTCACCGCGGTTGCAGCTATCGTCGCCGTGATCACAGGTACGGTGGTGGGATTCGCGATTGCAGCGGTTTACTCGGCAGGGGGGTTTAGCGTTTCTACGTGAGTGAGCGGAGGGTTGAACATGAAAGCTGATGGGCGGTAGGTGGGTGCCGTTTTTGTGGGCGCTGATTCAGATTATTGTGCTCATTATCTCGTACGTGCACTCGCTTGCCTGGACATGGAATGGAAGGGCCGGTGCTGATGACGGTGTAGGAGCTACTCGACGCTCACATCTATCTTATAATGCTGTCGATCATCGAGTCCAATCAGTTGTATGCAGGCATCTTCCGGAGTGACGATGGCGTCCTCCTGATACGAAGGATACCGAAACTGATTCGATGGACTGCACTACCTATGAAGCTTGACATCCGATGGACAGACAGGATAGGGTGCAGCCCCGGATCTCAGCGACAGCGGTCAATCGCTCAAGATATTGATCCGCCTCGTATATCAAATCGACTGCTACTTTTTCAAGCGCTTTCATCGGCATCAAGTATAAATGGTACAGATCACGCTCAGCAAGTCAACCTATCAGAAGCAATCAGCAAAATTTTCCCGTCGGGTCTTGACTATACTTACCATCTCCACCATCCGCTCTTCTCCCTCCCCTCCCCTTCCACATCATCAATCCCAGGCTGCTTCACATCTCCTCTCATCAGCTCCCACCCAGGAATCCCATCGTACTCACTCGTCGCGTATCCCCTACCACCCTGCATCCTTGGCCCCTCCCCGTCACCCAACCTTCTCCACCCAATCTTCTTCTTCAACCTCCTCCCATCCACCTCCTCCTTGGCCGCGCGGTCGAAGGGATCTTCCTGGGAGTAGCTCGGTGGTGGGGTACCACCTAGGAACCAAGGGCCTTGTGTTGCCCGCTGACTGACTCCCGGACTGGAACTTGGTCTCGAGATTGGCTTGGGCGAGGCTGTGTACGTCGGCACGGCTTCGGCGAGGATTTCCGCGTGTTTCTGGAGCTCGCCGAGAGTTGGTACTTTGGGAAGTGAGGGCGGGGAGGGGCCGAATAGGGAGAGGGAGAAGGGGGAGAGGCGGGAAAGGGCGTAGGTCGTCATTCTCGCTTCGATATGTATCTCGCACGACGCAGGCGAAGGTCGAAGCTGTAAGGGGAGAATGGGTTTGGAACCGCTCGTGTCAACCTCAGTAGCCGGATGAAACGATTGTTTCACCTTTGACAAGCTATACGTGTAACAGAGCGCGACCTGTCAGAGACGAGAGTGGCAGAGCGATGGACCATGAAGGGAGGTCTGCACATGGCGCACTGGCGCAAAATCAGATGAAAGATGGCTCAAGATGCATCAAGGTACTACCGACAATCCGAATGTCCCACCATGCAATGCAGTCCTCCCTCACAACCTCGCCGTCTCCTCCTTCGCTGCCATCTCGCCTACCCGCCGCATATCCCGCAGACTCTGCGCGATGTGATGCTTGAATCTGGCCGTCGAGGTCACCGCGCATGACGTCTTGCTCTCGATCCCGAACTTGACGAGGTGCGGACCAGCAAGATCTATCATTCTTGTCAGCTATCACCGAAAAAGAGGCGAAGGTTTGACGCGTACAATTGATACCGTACCCGTCCGGCCAAGCTGCGCCAAATCCAGTCCCCATGAATCGGCCTCCCGCGTTCAGACCAGAAGTACTGAGCTTCCATTCCTGAGACTTGGCATACGTCTCATCGTCAAACAGCGCGTGGGTTTCCCCGGGGCGTAAATGCACCTTGAGGCCCATGAGGTGCCGGTCGAACCCATGTCCGGCGGAGGACGTGCGTGTCAGGGTGTTGTGTGCAGTGCAAGCGCGACTGAGGAGGTCATAGCGTTTTGTGTCCTGTGAGAAAAGGTCAGCCCAGCGACCGAGACCCGCGAGAGAGCCACAGCAGGCTCAAACGAGAAGGACAGCTTGACTCACGTTGACGTTCGTATCCAGCATGCCTTTGACGAAGTCCCTGCTTTCGGAGCTGAGCGTACGGATGACATCGGTCCGGCCATGCAGCATCATCCTTGTCGAAGCGGTCTCGTATGTAGCCGTCGCATATCCCTGATCGCGATACCAGGCTAATTGCAGTGCTTGCTGAAGATAAGCGTCTGGTGATAGTTTCGCTTTGACACAATAGTATTGAGCCTTGACACTGCATATGTGAGTCATGACGCACCGTCCTTCTTGATCCACTCGGCTCCGTACTCGCTCCACCACAGCTGACTGGCATCCGAGTCCTCGATGAGTTTCCGATTCCGCTTCTGACACTCCTCGATCTCCTGCTTCATCGCGTCGTCCACCACCCAGTCCAACCTCTGCCAGCCTTTCCCACTCGCCTCCGATGCAGACGAAGCGAAAGCACTCTCGTCGACAGGTTCGGCGAGAACGTAGTCCACGATGACTGAAGGGATGAGCGCATCGACAGGGCTATGCTCGCCCATGATCCCGCCTCGACCGTTGGTCTCCACTATCACGCTCAAAGCTTTGTCAAACCATCGATTCCGACCCCCATCGATACCTGTAGCGCAGTTGCGGACTTGAGCGTCGATAGCAGGATGGCGAAGGGGGTCATCGTTCGGTATTGAGGGAAGAGTATAGGGGTCGAGCGAAAGTGACAGGAGAGAGGCGGATATCGAGTTCAGGGTGTCGCGGTTGGAAGGGGACAGGAGAAGTAAAAGTTCACGATTCTGCAAATGTCAGATGGCTCGACGGGAGGCACTCACCTTCACCCAGGTATCTCGCTCGTCAGCGGTCAGCAAGCCGATTTTTGGTGCTTCCTCGCCCTTTGCTCGCCGATTGCGGACATCCTCAGCGGCAGCTGCGAATCTCTTCTCTATTTCTGCAGCAGAGAGAGGCTCAGGCACTGCACCCTCCGAAGCAGGAGGCGCAAAAACGTCGACTGAATAGATGAAGTCGTCAATTAGGAGAGTGAGGTGGAGTGCATTCTCAGCCGTCACTGAGAAGGCGTCGGAGTTTGGGAGGGGGATGCGAGACAGGTTGTACACCCTACACGACAATCAGCCTTTGCTATTCGTACGACGAAACGAGCGTACTTCGCATACTGAGACATACAATATGGTCCCGCTTTTGACGAGTCTGGGAGGATCTCTTCTCTACACGAAGGTCAGCAAAAAAGCCGAAATGGGTTTTGTCTAGATTTACCGCTGTAGCTTCGCCCGGAATTGTGCGAACCGGTGAGCCATCCATGCCGCCCTTCTGATCTGCCAAGCTGTCGCATCTCCTCCTCTTACGGCCTCCTCAAAGCTGATCAAGTCATCCAGCTTTCCGTGACTGGCCAACCATTCATCCCCTCCACCTTGACTGCCCGACGGCCTGTCCTGTTTGGGGCTCGGGTCGGGTACGCTTTGACTCGAGGTCGGACTAGGTTTATAAGACGGTGGCGGAGTGTCTTTCGGATCTGATGCGAAGAGAAGCCACCAATTCGAGTTGACGAGGAGGGGTGCACGCCAGGTGTGGTATGCTAGGCCGAGCCAGAGTGTATCGTTCAGCCAATTGTTCGGGGATACGTGGTCGAGGTCTGGAGACATATCAGCATTGGCTCCCCAGCTGTCTAGTCATGGCCGTATCCTACTATTCAAGGCGGAACAAGACGGGGACCTTCGGATGGCAGCTGAACTTACCCTTCAAACGCTCCTGCAGCGTTCTCCCTAAACCTCCCTCTGCAATTAAATCCCTCGCAAATAGCTTTCTTTTCTCAATTTCGTTCGAAAGGGAGCTCGCGCCGTACTGGGATTAAGCGTCACCTGTCAGTCATGGATTCTGTCAGATGCAGGTGAATCCTACCTTTTGCTCCAAGACTGGGACCAAGCTCTTCAAATACCCCTCCAAGCTCGTTTCCAGGTCGGGCACGGGTAGGCGAGGGAGCTTGGCCTGATTCGAGAAGGTCTTCGGTTGATTTGCTCGGTAAAAAGAGGCGGCGAACATCCTCTTGGAGATTGTATGATATATGATATTGTTCACAGATGGGCGCAAGGGAACTACTGAACAAGCGAGGCGCTGACCTCGAAGGGCGGGAACGACAAAATGGTGTGTGGAGGTGTAAGAACCGCTATTGACAGTCAAGGAGGGCCGAATGAGGGGCATGCTTGCAGCACGCCAGGCTAGCAAGCACTTCTACAACAGGGGGAATGACTCATGAGCAAACATATGGAGGTGAAGCATTACGCTTTCGACCAGACGCGTGCGGCCTCCTCCGGTTGGTCAACGTAACCGGAATCAAAACTCGACGGGATCAAAAAGCTGGGGTCCCCACTGATCGTTTAGAAGTTGACGGTGTTTTCTATACTCTAGTAGACAGACCTCGGAGAAGTCTCATCGTGCCTCGAAGGGTGTTTGTGGACCTAGAATCTATACATGGACGTCTTACCTCTCTGATTTTGATGTTTGGTCGGAGTGGTTGACCGTCAGCCAACCCCACAAGCCAGAAGCCTTCGCGACCTCCTCCAAACGAGATCATAGAATGCCGTCGGCCATTCATCATTTCGTCACGCAACCTTACATACCAGGTTGATTTCTTGTGTGGACGCTATGATAGGGAATCCAGCGCTGGCCCATTTGTTGGACATGGGCATACCTGGCGGGAGGGCGAGGGCGGCGTTGAGGAGGACTCGAGGGGATGTCGTGTCTGCTGCTGTGAGTATAAGCTATCGTCTATCTTTTTGTAGAGTCGAGAAAGCGTTTGGCAAATACTATGTGGAGCTGAATTCAAGACATAGGACCATGTCTTCAGTGGAGAATTCGACGATATCCCTTCGGAGGACGAAGGCGGAGATCACGAGGACGGCGGATCAGGATCAAAACTCACTTTTGACGGCCGCAGTGTACGCTTTGATCCTTACCCACACAAGTAGCTCTGATGCCACTGCTCTGTCAGACTCCTGAAGAGCGATCCGCTAGCACTCAACCGCTCACGGACCGTGCCCGGAGAAGTATTGTGCTTGCCGACGATGGCATGATAGATTCCGATGAGGATGGCAGTGACGGCCTAGGCGACTATGCGGATAGCTTCTTGATTGATGGTGAGCAGCCATTGATTTGACAATGTGTGCTGCTCATCATGTCTGCTAGACGAATTGGCGGAAGAGCGTCTACTATCCGACCCTTACGCTGGGATATTCTTCTCGAAAGACCGTACAGAGCAGGTTGTCGAGGACGTCGAGAATCCGGAATGGGTGGATGCGCCCGTACCGCCGGGGACAGCCGGCGACGCAGAAATTTTCGCTAGGTCACGGGTACTCAGCTTGAGTGACTGGATGAAGGGGTGTCCCGAAGGCAGTAAGTGACTGCGTATACACTTAGTATCCGCAATCACGAAAGAACGCTGATGGCATTTTCAGACGAGCAGACCCTGCTCTTTCAGCTGTACAACTACCTCGATTCTCCCTTGAAGTGTTCGTCCGGTTGTGGGCATCAATTTGACCGGAAACATTCAGCTTTCTTCGTTCTTCTCGTAGGTTTCGTCAACATCCTTTTAGGGAAATCGGGTTGATGCCCTTTCCAGGCCGACTTTCCGTCGTACATCGCACACCTCGCCAATGTGATCCGGTCGGTCTGTCCGAGCTGTCAGGAAGTCACCTGCCTGGCTTGCGGAGAGAGCGTCAAGTCGACTTCTACGTCAACAGATATTCATGAGCTCTCGAGACCGAGAAGCGGTAAGATGAAGGCGAAGGAAACGCTGGATCGAGAGGTAGAACTGTTGCTTCACTGCCTCAATGTACAGGTTAGCTTGGGCTCATGTGATCTGGAATGTAAGCTGACGTCCGTGTCAGGGTGTCATCCTCGGAGTGGGCCTCTACATGATAGAGCAAGCCTTCCAACAAAAAGGAACGGTTGGCGGGATCAACAGGTCTTCTTCGACAGGGTCACCAAAGAGCAAAAGACAGAAGACCCATCTGTCCAAAATGCAGCGAGCAATTAGCAAAATGAAAGCTTCAACGATACCGGAAGTCAGCATCGTCTCAGATTCCGATGACGACGATGATATGTTCGACCTGGACTCGATTACGTCTCACTACATGGGGAGCGGAGGCGGCACCACTTCAGCGAGGGGAACAGGTTATGACGGACGCGTCCATGAAGACGTGAGCCAATCGATCCTGACCTCAGCGCTTTTGGGGCTGACAACATCCAGAGATCAGGTCAAATGGCTGCCGAGCGGGCACAGGGGAAAAAGGATAAGCAGACGGCTCAGCTTCTGGCGGAAGTCCGCATCTACCTGCCTTCCCTCAATCGAGCAAGCGGAACCCGCAATTCCGACCACATGGTACACCCAGTCACCCTTGCCCATCTTCGACGGAGGAGTGGATTCGTCCACGACCTGCTTCGAAATGACTCGCTTCTAGATATGTCCAAACGAAGCGACCTGTACAGCAGCCTGTTCGACTGGCTTCGGGTAAGTCCGCCTTAGGATGACATGTGTCTACCTTATTCACCATTCACCATTGTAGGTCATCTCTAGTCACGAATCGCTCGCAAGCATACTTGCTATGCCTCAAATGCGTCCAGTCAAGATCGAACCCGCCAATGACTGCCCAAAAGTGGCCTTGAAGCAGGTTCTCGTGACATATTCAGGCGCGTCTAGCCCACGGGAATTGCTCGAGAATTGCTGTATACAAGCGCAAGCAGCCCTCAAAGGCCTGGAAGCAACAGCTGTAAGGCAAGACCCGGACATGGAGCAAGAGGACGAGGAGGAAATGAAGAGGTTGAGCACGAGGGACTTGGCCAGACGGAAGGCGCGGAGACGAGAGGAGGAAAATGGAGACGAGAATATTCAGCTGAAAGAATTCTGGTAAAAGCGCTTGAGTCTCTCTGCGCGCTGAGCTCATGCCGCTCAGCAACCGGATCGTCGCATCCGCTCAACACATCGACAAATCACTGGCAGAGACGAAAGGCCGGCCATTTGTGGAGCGGATGCGGGAGACTCTGCCTAGTCTGACAACTCCCGGCAAGCATGTGGAAGAGCGGAATATGGCTGCTGAAGACGATGATGTCGTCATCAAGATCTGTTAGTCCATGTTTAGCTTGAAAAGATCATGCTGACAGCCTTCTAGACGAACAGTGGGCGACTAAGGCCCGCTTCCAGTACTGCGATATGTCCGGATCGGCAACCAGTCAGGACATAGGAAAGGTGCCTTTCAAGCATGCCTATAATGATCATCTGCAGGCTATTTACAACATAGTGGGTGCAGCGATGCACCAGTGTTTTGTCATTCATCTGATCGCTGAAATAGGATGCCCCCAAGCGGTCACTGGCAATCGCCAAGGAGCTGGCGATCCTCACGACTAGCCTACCCGCGACCTGGCACTCTTCTATCTTCCTCCGGTAAGCAGTACTCTGCATTGGACTTCCTGGTGCTGAACGAAACAGGGTGGATGAGACTCGGGTCGATTGCCTGAAGGCTATGATCGTTGGTCCAGAAGGCACACCTTATGAGAACGGCTGTTTCATCTTCCACATTTTCCTCCCGCTTGATTACAACTTCAAAAGCCCGCTCGTCAAGTCGATGACAACTAATGGCGGTCGTTATCGGTGAGCTCAGAGCTATCCACATGCGGCTGCTTACCTTCACGGTAGCATCGGCCCAAATCTGTACGTAGATGGAGTGAGTCGGCGAGCAACTTCTGAGAAGGAGTGACTCATTCCCATCGCTCTTCGCAGAAAGTCTGCCTCAGCTTGCTCGGCACTTGGTCGGGCCCAGGATGGATCTCGGGCCAGTCCACACTCCTGCAGGTTCTGATCTCCATCCAATCGCTCATTTTTTGTGAGGAGCCATACCTCAATGAGCCAGGTCAGCTTTTCGTCATCATTTTGGGATCATATCTGACAATGGCAGGATGGGCAAACTCTGGCGGTGTGAGTGGCGGACTTTTCTTCTCATCGAGGGGTTAGGGCTGATCGTGCTCAAGACAAATGAGAGCAAAAAGTACTCGGCGAATGTACGGAGGATGACCATGATTGACGCTATGGGCAATAATATCCGAAACCCTCCGGAGACTTGTACGTCCAGCACCGTGCTCTCTAAATTTGAAACTGAGTACTGATGACCACCTTCAGTCGAGAACGAGGTCAGAACGCATTTCCGCCTGAAAGCCAGGAGCATTCGGACACAGCTCGACAGGTGAGCGATTTCTCCCTTTACCGAGTGACAGCCCGCGCCACCCACGAAGCTCCAGCGTGCGGACTGACGATCTCGCCTCAGGTGGAAAGAGCTCGATGACGGTGGAGCTGTTTCGGGTGCTCACTATGGCCACTCCTCGACAGTCGGAGGTGCGGCGATATCGAGTCAAACAGTCTTCGACAAGGCAGCTGCCGACCTGCGGACCCTACTGGATCGGCTGGAAGGAACGGGAAAGAGCGAATCGTCATCGATAAGGGTGACGAGGAGTGGGGCGAGAAAGGCCGGAGGTATCATAGATCTCGGACTCAGACTAGGGTTGTCAACACCCCCTTGCAAGTGAGAGCGGCACGTACTTTGGTGTATGATAATGTGGTATCAGCCTTTCCAATACCATGCATATTCATATATGACACATATCTACACCTCGGAGAACCCATATAATTAATTGCCACACCCCCGGATATTCCAAATTCCGGTGGAACCTCCCCGTTTAAGACGCTGATTCCCTCGTTTCCCAACTTTCCTTGCACGCTCTTCGGACCCCTATTGATCAGAGAGATTAGCACAAGAGAATGGAGGACGACCGCGAGATGCGAGATGGCGAGGCCATGATTACAGAGAATGGTAACGGAGACCGTTGTGAGTGATGAGTACTTTGTGAATATGGGATCTCTCTGCTGAATGTCGGATGTGATAGCTGCGAGGAGGAGCGATAGGGATAGGGGAGAGAGGGATAGGAGTCGAAGTCGTGAGCGTAGGCATCGGGACAGGGATGAGGATCGTCACAAGAGCGTGCGTTAGGGATCCTATCGAGGACCGCTGCGGTTCCGCCTCCCCGTCCACTACTCAAACTCCCACCTTTCCTTTGTCAAAGCTGTCCAAGCTTGACTGATTTGAGCCTATCACGAATGGGACTGGAGACTGATTGTGTGCCCTCGTAGCACCGCCGCCGGTCCGACTCTCGCTCCCGCTCCCGCTCGCCTCACAAAGCGCGACACCACCGCCGTCGTTCCCCGTCCGACTCTCGCTCCCGTTCCCGCTCTCGCGACCGCAACCGCGACCGCGACAGGGATAGGGGCAGCCACCGCCGTCGTCCAGTCTCCCCGCCGCCACTGCACGGTCGAGGGCGATTCGGTGCGCCTCGTCATGAATGGGAGAAGTCGGTCGGGGGACCGATGAATGCCCCTGCCGATGAGGCAGACGCGCACGCCAAGATCAGCAAGCGCGAGAATCGGATCTACGTTGGGAACCTGGCGTATGACTGTAATTATAAGGATTTGGAGAAGTTCATGAGAGGAGGTGGGTTCGGATTCTCTGAGCACGGATTTGGGATTTGGGATCGGGATTGGGATTGGGATTGAGATTGGATTTGACGCGGCTTGGATTGGGTAGGATAGGAATGTGGGCTGGCCCTTTCTATCCGCTAGGATCGTAAGGGATAGGGTGGGTGCAGGGATCGCATTGAGTTGGAGGTGGTCGGAGGTGATGGGGATCATCAACCGATCCGACCCTTTCCGAGCAGAGATAGGTGGTCTTGACTGGACGAGCTGGATGACGAGATCTTGGGCCATGACCCTAGAAGGGTCTCTTGGGAACCCGAGAATGGTCCCTTGGAATCTCGTTGGATGAGTTGGATCGCGATTCGATGGATTGGCTTGGAAATGATTGGAAGCAGGAGTTGACGGATGGGATTGGCGCATGTAGCTGGAGGAGACGTCATCTTCTCGGAAGTCCTAGTTACTCCAGGCGGCCAATCAAAGGGATGCGGGTGCGTTTCTCTCCCTCTTGTTTAGTGCATCTGGTTGACATATCCGCCAACAGAATCGTCGAATTCGCGAATGACGAGGATGCTCGTCGCGCCAAGGTCGAGCTGGCGGATAAAGCATTCATGGGCCGTTCCGTATTCATCCGCGAAGTCAGCAAAGCTCACCGCGAGACCCATTGAGCCTATGCTGAAGTCTGCTTAGGACCGCGAAGAGACCGCTAGATTTGGCGCCACTCCTATCCCTGGCAAGATTGGGATGGCCATGGGTGAGGCCCGCAACTTCCTCGGCAGCCAGGCGCCAGCGGCAGCCGCCAATAATCGGAACCTCTTCGTCGGCAACGTGAGCGCTTGAGTTGTGTCTGATGCTTAATGCTGACGAGTCTGGTTAGCTCCCAATGCAGGCGTCGTGGCAGGATCTCAAAGACCTCATGCGCCAAGCGGGCGAGGTGATCCGCGCCGACATCGGCATGATGATGGATGGACGGCCCAAGGGCAACGGCACTGTCGTTTTCGTGAACCCCGACGATGCGCGTGCGGCCATTGGTTAGTCCTCAACGTCTTGCTCTGACACCGTCTCACGTCTTCGCAGAGATGTTTAATGGCTTCGACTGGTTCGGCAATGTACTCGAAGTCCGCGAGGTACGCTGCCTGGTCTGCTCAACAAGGTGTATCTGATGGCCCGCAGGACCGGTTTGCAACAGGTGCCGGCGGTTTCCGCGGTCGCGGTGGCTTCCGAGGCGGCTTTGGAGGGGGCTTCGGCGGACGTGGCGGTGGCGGCGGCTTTGGCTTCCGAGGCGGTTTCCGCGGTGGCTTCATGGGAGGCGGCGGGATGGGCATGGGCATGGGTGGTGGTGGTGGTATGGGCATGGGGATGGGAGGTGCGGGCCGCGGCGGCCGGAACTTCAGCAACGACCTGTATGCCGACTACAACGGTCCAGACGGGTCGGCTGCGAACGGAGGAATGGCGGTGGATGGGGTTGGATCTGGGCTGCCAGCAGAGCCAGCAGAGCCAAATCAGCAGATCATGGTCCGAAACGTATGCCACGAGTCCTCCTTATCTTTTAGCTGACATTGCCTACAGCTTCCTTGGTCGACCTCCAACGAGGACCTCGTCGAGCTGTTCGAGACGGTCGGCAATGTCGTCCTTGCTGAAATCCTCTTCGATGGGAACAGGTCGAAGGGCGAGGGTATCGTGCAGTTCACCGAGACAGCCGAGGCTCAGACCGCTGGAGAGAAATTTACGGGCTACATGTACGGTGGACGACCTCTCAGTAAGTTACGGACCGATTAATCTAGCAGAATATCAGGCTGATGGATGAGTAGATGTGCAGTTCAACCCGAGGTGGCACGACTTCACCCCTACGGCTATCAAGGGCGGGCAGGCTGCTGCTGCTTGATACAAATTTTCGTCAGCGCCTCGGAGCCATATATACCTTAGTCAAGGAGGCAAGGAGGAACGTGCTGCGTTCCATCGTGCTATATTTCAACCTAGTCCGGAAATTCTTACACAAAGCACCGCTTGAGTCATCGCTCTTCTCCGCACCCTTCGTCTCGCTTGTTATGCTTTGACATCGGACCATGTTACTCGGATTAATCGAGCCCAGAGCTTGGTTGTACTGCCTGACCCCTTCCAGGTCAGTGATTGGCGCACTACTCTGCGCGTCGGACAATTCCCCAGCTATGAGGGTGAAAACGGGATTTTCGATCCGCTCCATGATCATCCGATAACCTCATCCGCCTGACAGCATGGCTTCGCCGACCATTGCAGTCACATCCTTCATCTCCCCACGCCGGATGGTCCTTGGGTCGAAGAGAATTTTGTGTGCAACGACGGCGCACCGCATGCTTCGGAAGATTCGCAAGGCTTCTCCAGTCAGGGCGTGAGAGCTGCTTGTGATCTCCGGAATGGTAGCGTTCGAGGTCTTCCTTGATTGCGTAGGATTCGATGGGCTTGTAGCCCTCCGATCTACAAGATCCTGTCGGAGTGGCATTTCCTTCTTGTTGGACGGAGCACCGGCTCTCTGCGGAACCTTTGGTCGCGGAATCGTATGGTAGGGTTTCCAGTTCGTGGAGACTTGGAGCGGCGAAACGCAACGAGTAGAGGATCTCCTTGCGATCGATCACATCGCTCTTGTGCTCTCCGTCAACGTATACCTTCGTGACCAGGTTTTGGAGACTGTCAAACGTGTCAAGTAAGCCATTCCTGAGGTCGATGAGTGATTTCTTAAGGCTGATGAGTATAAGCTCGGGTTTACGCAGGTCTCGTCGTGGCGCTTGAATTGGATGGGAAGGCATGATCTTGATGTTGAGGTCGATGGCGATCGCAGATTGTAATGATCGGATGTTTGGGGAACGATCAAGGATCTCAAAAAGCGGGGGTCAGCTCAAGTACCATTCGTGTACGCTTCTGGCCAAGACCCATATTTTGTGAAGTTCAGCGAACGATGTGCGTCAAACATGCTTCGAAATGAGCGAGGCGAACCGCACCATCTTTGGGCTGTGGTCAAAGTCGTGCATGGACAGGCAGAAGCCGCTTGTAAGGCAGCAACTCTTGTAGAATCTCCTCTCTGATGCGCGGTACGTACAGCCCGGGAACCCTCATGCGACTGGAGCAACATTCTCACCAGGGCTCGAATCATCGCGATGCCCTATGTCATCCATCTCGCTTGGTCTGCATTGGACACTGGATCAACTTTTTGGGGTCGAGGGAGCTCCAGCGCTGGTTGTATTGCCTGACCCCTTCCCGCTCCATTGTTGCCGGAGTCGTCTGCACATCAATAAGTTGCCCTCGGTGATCAGAGTGGTCGCATCAGCACGCCTCTTCTCGACCTCGTCGGTGAGAGTATGACGCGCCTGACACGGCTGTAACCACGAGAGCCTGGTTTCACCGACCGATGAGCTCACATCCTTCATCCTCTCAGGGGTAATTAAGCTCGGATTGTGGAAACGTTTGTGGGAGAAGGTCAAGCATCGCCCCTTTCGGATGGTTCGCAAGTCAATCTCATCCAAGAAGAAAGTCACTTGCCGGAGGTTTTCGTCGAGAGAGACAGTTTCTCCCTTGATCCATCAGGTCCAGCATGAGCCTGATTGGTGACGGTTGACTCGTCGAGTGCGATTCGGTCGGGCATGCCTTGGAGTTCGGGGGCCTTTAGGGCGGGAGTGCTCAACCAGTAGAGGATTCGACGGTGAGTTTCCACTTCGTCCTTGAGCTTTTCATCGATGGTTGGATCCTGTTGGAGGTTTTCCTCAAGATTGATGGACATGGGAAATACGCAATCCCTCAGGTCCCTCAGGTCATCCGTGAAGTCTGGCGTGGAATGGCTTGGGTCAGAGTAAACTTCATCATAGGTCGTTGACATTTCCTTGAAGGTCTTCTCGTGGGAGGACACCATGATTCATAAGACGGAATCAGCAAGCGCGAATCGTGGATTGATGGATGATTGGGAAAGAAGGAGAGCCTTGTGGATAACTACTCCCGCCCGATCATCGTCTCGACCGGAGGGCTCGTCGAGGACGAGGCGATGGGAGTCGTTTATTGGTGACAGGGGGTATGCGGCGGGTTTCGGTGACGGATGGAATACGGTCTGGGTGACATGTTTAGGAGAATGATAGTGGAAGCTCCCTGCGAGTCGAGCTTGTTCTCGCAGGCAGAAGTTCAGCTTTTACGGAACACTACGACTACTACTTCTCCGCTTCGAATCCCGTGATTTCATAATCCTCAACAGACGATTTCGCGTCCTTGTTCAAGCTCTGAATTCCTTGAGCACCAAGAAGAATCGCAGATCGTCAACATGCCGCCTCCTCCATCGACGACGATGGGTGGTTCCACCTTGGACAAGAGTGAGTCTAAACCCGCCTAGTCCCCACCGGAACACCAGCTGATGACGACATTACCAAAGTGAAAATGGGCGCGATGATGGGCAGTGCGTCTTCTCCCACTCCTGTGTTGCTTGGACCTAGGCCTCATGATGCTTGATAGCTGGTGTCGGCCTGACCATCGGTTTGATCTTCGGCATGACCTCCATCGTCCGGTACGTCATCTCTCATCGTCCCCCTTTCCCATCCGTACCCACAGACCGTTTAGCCCTCACCTCCCCTGACCGAGGGACCCAGCTGACTGATGAGGATGAACCAGAGCTGGACCGGGACCAAGAGGGACCGTCGCGACTCTCTCCCAATACATGCTCTCCTCAGCCGCGACATTCGGCTTCTTTATGTCCATCGGCTCGGTGCGCGTTCCCCTTCTTCTCACTCGACTCGTACTAACTCGAATGGATGCAGGTCATCCGGACAGAATCGCCATACCCACTTCCAGAAGGTACCTCGCCGATCGTGGTCATGTCACACTCGCCGAACCGGTTGGCATGGGCACGACGGCGGGATGGGCGGCTGAATGAGCGGGAGTTTTGAGATTGGTGGATAGGGAGAAATTCGGGTTTCCTCGCAGATCATGTTGTATGAGGCATCACTCTTTTCATTGTTCCTCTTCATGGGACGCTGCTCAAACGACCAATCTAGACGCTGCTCAAACGACCAATCTATCTCTCATCTACTTATCTACACTCACAAGTCGTCCAGGTGCGTCTCGTCCGCCTTCCTCAACTTCAATGTCCACCCATGTCCGAGGTCCGTCTCATCCGCACTGACGTCCAGCACGTTGCTCTCGTACGTCGCGTCCGAGGCTCTGGATCTGGAAGACACTTTCCGCATGGCGCCGACATCGAGAGTAGAAGGTACGCGCTTGCGGCTGCACTCGTCTGCCTCAAGCGGAGACGTCTCGAGGACTAGAGAAGACTCGAGGGCAAGGGGAAGGTCTGGCAGAAGGGAGGAAGAGACGGGGCTGGTACGTTGGCGAAAGATTCGAACGGACCCTGGGTCTTGGTCAGCTTGGAACCTGTCATGCTGAAGAATCGACCGACTTTCATCGGATAGCTCAGCGCCTTTGATAGCTAGGCCCAACGACCGTCTCTTCTTGCCTTCCAGCGTATCGACTCTCTCCCGCAGTGTCCTGCACCTCTCCCTCAGCGCCCCCCCCCCTTCTCCTACACCTTCGCCAAGGAGTTTGTGCAGACATGACACCTCTTTCTTCAGCTCTTTCACCTCGATTTTCGTCAGCGTTCAGTATCGCATCAAGCTCGATGGCGTGCTTCGCCTTGATCTTCTCGAGCTCACCCTGCGCCTCGTCTTCTGACGGTATGGTGATTGTCAGTGCTCGTCGTTCGGCGGGAGGAGGACGGCGATTGTGCGGTCGACGCAACAGACGGATCCATATCAGGATCACGGGCGAATCACGAGGCGCGCCGAGCGATGTCGGGCCTTATCTTGCTTGAGACGAGAGGCCCTGGTCGACCAGTAGCACGGGTGGGCGTATCGTCGTCCACTGCCGAAGTCGATGTGAGCCCCGATGCTCGGCTAGTCATAGCGCTGCGGCGCGGAGACAGGCCTTCCCAATTGCGTCGTCTTCAGCCATGTGCTTCCCGCTACAAGGCTCGGTCGAGGTCCGTGGAAGACACCTCGGTTTCGAGGCTGAACCGATACTCGCGACTCATCGAGCGACTGGCGATGCTGGGACTCGTTCTTAAGCGCCGATCGCGGCCGGAAGTCCATCGAAGTAGCTGGCCGAGCGCGTTTGCTAGGGGTATTCGACGATGACGGGGAAGGTGGCGGTTCTGTAGCATCCATCTTCTCCCGATGAGGCAGGCTTGAGGACTTGGCGAGACTCCCCAGTGCTGCCAAGCGAAGATCATCCTCCTCATCCGCGTCCGACTTTCGGCGGGGCTTGACTGTATCAAGATTGGATGCGCGAAGGGCCAATCGCTTGTCGGCGGACCAACATCCTTCTGTCCATCTGCTCGACCAGGTTCTTCGAGGTCACTAATGAGGCGAGATAGTGGGTCGACTTGCTCCTCGATCTAGGGAGTGAAGGCAAATCGCCCTCTTTGGCGGTATGCCGAGATCGACCGCTTTGCGCATGGCTCATCCCGTCTTCGTACTCGATCTCCGTCGCCGACCTGTTACAGGTCACCATACCCGAAGAAGCGCTGCTCGAGCTTGAGATGTCCTCATTCGAACCTGGACAGAGGGTGATGTCAGAACCGGCGGCTCGCATGTTCTCGCCAACTATAGCTTGGAGACCTCAATCTAAGCCGGCCAGGTCAAAACTAGGGCGCTTGCGTGCCTTTGCATCGGTCCAAATCTTCTGATCTTGCTCGGGTTCGATGGCCGCATCTTCAGCGGCGGAGGTACGCCTAGACCCTGCCATTGAAGACAGGTCGACACCAGACAGGTCGCGCATCCGCGTAAACGCCTCTTTCAGCTCGGACAGAGATTGCTGCCGCTTGGCAATCGGTGACTCAGCCTCCTTTCCGTTCTCATCATCACCGACATCAGCTTTTGGGGTTAGGACTGTCGCGAGGGTATTTCGGGACATCGAGATCGGTAGCGATGATCGTTCGGGATCAACGATGGATTTGTCATCCTGAGCTGGAGAAAGGCTAAGAGAGAGTGTCGATGTGTTCGGTGCCCGGAGTTTTGAAGTGAGGGCCATGGGCGTCTGCTTCGATCGCGACACCGGTCGTGGACTCGGACTGTCGATGGAGTGAGGCGAGTCCAGCTGTGCTGTCATTGACGGGCGATGAAGCGCGATGTCGCGTCTGTGGCGGATACTTGGGGCTCATCTTTGGGAAGCATAGGTAACGGTCCGCGAGGAGGAGCTGAAGGTGGGTCGGAAGCGTTAGGTCCCATGAGACGGAACTCACCAAGCTGCTGATACTGCCACTTCTCCACAGCCTCTTCCTTGCTCTCCTCGCCCATCCGCCTTAGCGCGCCTCCCAGACCTTTCCCACTGGCGCTGCCGAGGCTCATGGCCTGGAATCCCTTGACTGACCCCTTGTGCTCCGCTTTTGAACGGTCCTTCTCCCAGGTCGCATGCCTTGCCGCCAAACCTGCCTTGGCAATCGCCAGCAGACCGCCCTTGTCTTTCGAATTCCCGACTGCGAACTTGCTCCGAAGTATGCGCATCGGTGGCAGAACCATCCGATTCGCCTTTGGTGCGTCCGCGAGACTCGAAGTCCGCTCGGGTACCTCGACCGACTGGACGTTGGACCATTCACCATCTCCATCGCCTAGAAGAGGTTCTGGGGGCTTACGACTCGCTCCTTCCGCCGGGAGGAACTGCTGAACAAGCGACGGATGCTGTCGAAGATGACAGCCGGCAGGACATTCGCCGTCGGGCTGACTCGGAATTGGTGACCGACGACCTCGAATTGGAACTCCCGAGTCGATAGGTTTGAAAGACGGAGGACGAATTGGAGGTAGATCTTGGTAACTTTGGCTCGGCACCCTGCTTGGGCGAGGGCTGGCTCGGTCCAAAAGTGAGGGAAGTTGGAGGACCAGTCCCATCGGGTAACTGAATGGCGGAAGCCAGCGTTGGCATCTCCTTCCACTCCTGTCCCTCGCCTTTCATAGGTAATCCTGCGATCCCAGCTGGACTCTGGTGTAGCGGGTCCCCAGGCATCCCGTCTTGGACAAAGACACGGAAGGGGCTACCCGTGGGTAGGGAGAACTCTCCTTTAGGTGGATTGTATGGCATCGGCGCGGAAGGGATCGCATGATGTCGTGGTGGGGATGGTGAGGCGTGGGCGGAGGAGGAGAAGAGAAAGGCTGAGAGGGTCTTGAGGCGGGATCTTTGGGGTGGAGGGCGGTTCGGTGGATTGGCGAGAGGTCGGTTGGAGAAGAGGGATGGCGCCATTTTGAGATCGGTAGGCACAAGTAATGGTGTGATCGGAGAAAGTTGGATCGAATAGATAGGGATCTCGGAGGTTGATGAAGATGATCAAACGCCTAGAGCACCTTCATCAGCCTGAGGCTCAAGTCCAGGACCAACCGCTCATCAGTGAGTAGGCCGATTCCCAATCCGCCCGAGCAAGCCATTCTTGCCAAGATCTTTGCTATCCGTGACTCACCTGTATCACCCTCATATCACCTTCTCAGCCGTCACCTTTGGGTTTTTGAGACGTCTTTCGAGCTCGCCGAGACGAGATGCGCTTGCGACTCTCTGGCCGGCAACTGGGAACCCCCCCGTTCTCATGGAGTTTGGGATTGGTCTTGGGCTTGAGCTCGAGCTTTGCCTTTGCCTTTGCCGTTATCGTCCCCCTTGGCTTCTTGAGCTTGCGCTTCTGCCTCGAGGCGTGCCTTGCGTTCTTCCCGACGCACTCGATGACGGTCCCAAAACAGGGTGATGAGCCAGATGAGTGGCGTTGCAAAATTTCGATGAATCTGGACATCAGTAGATGGAAGAAGAAAGTGATGATTCATATCGCCTAGAGGTGAGACTCAGGTAGACCTGATTGATGGTGCCTTTTACCGAGCGGGGCTTGATGGTGCCTGCGCAGGGTTTGATCTGATGCTGCCTGTTTTGCGCCTTGTCCGTGTTGCTAAAGGTAATGTCGCACCCCGTCCTGTCGACGAAACCCATGCATGTAAAGTGAAATGCGAGGGATGGCTATGCTGTTCTCCATGAAACGAGTGATAAACTTGTGAGAGGAAATATCGATCAATCCGCCGCTTGAGCCTTTTGGTTCTGCTTCTTCAACTTCGACACTACGCTCTCAATCAGCTCAATTTTCTCAGGGTGAAGTCAGCAAATTCACTCTCCCGCGACACCGCCCCCGTATTCATGTATCCGACAGGGAACAGGTCAGAAATCTATGCCTTGCGTCAGCTCCGCCCAACAAGCGTGATTCCAGTAGACCTACCCTTTTATACAGCCGACTCCTCATGTTCCCCTCGGTCCAATCCTTGTCGGTATGGGCATTGAAGACTCCGAATTCGCTGAAAACCGAGTTAGCAAAGGTCACTTTGCTGGGGTAGACTACTGACGAGGCCCTTTGGGTGAATTTGATCATCTCTTGCTGATTGTCCAGGAGTTGCTGGAATATGTCGCGCATCTCTGCGTTCCACGTGAACCGCTTGGGGGGTGGACGTGGTCGGCCGTCAGTCGCGGCCGGTACATCGATGTCGTCGACATTTATTGGTTCGGATGAAGGCAGCATGGGAGTGTCTTGGGACTATCTAGTTCAGCAAGAAGTATCATGAAACTTGGAGGCCTCACGCCAAGCCGGGGATGACTCTCGTCTGTGCTTCCTGTCAGCAGGTTCTGTACTTGATGGATGGCAGGGAGACATACCCCATGTTTTCACTTCGTCCTCCCAAACCCGCACGCTGTCTTCATACTTCGTCACCCAGCTATCCCGGTCCCTTTCCACCAGCTCGCCAAACTCCCGAATCCCCTCATTCTCGCATTCTTGGAGCCAGTCCCAATATTTGTCATGACACAGCTTTGTGATCAGTTTCTACCGCTCGGTCAGCCGAGTTTACAACGTCTGCAGCATACGCACGGCAAGGGTGAATTGATTATACGGCAACACGCTTGGCAATGACATGTAAAATCCTTTCGCCTCATCCCGCTCTCCGAACATGTCATGTCGCATCGCTGTCACTCCCGCGGCTCTCAGGACCGGTTTGAGGTGTTCAGGGAATTTGTTCTTCAGAGCATCCCAGTTGTCTGCGCGTCCCATGCTGAGCTCTATCGCATTCTCCGATAGAATAGACTTACGCATATCGCTCTCTTTGCGAATCGCGATAAGCCGAGCTCGAACATCCTGAGGGAAGGTGGGGAAGGGGGGCCGATACTGGTAAAGCTCAGCTTCAGAATTGGAACACTTCAAAGATCCGGCTTACGATCTGAATAGTTGAAGTGCTCTTATACATGGTACTATTCGACCCGAAGACCTCCGGATCGTTGGATGAGGGCAAGCCTGTACCAACAGCTGAGACTGTTTAGATTTGTTCAAAAAGATCTGGGATGAGATGCACCAGACTCAGGCGGAGGTGACCTCGACGGTCCCGCCCTAGCCTTCCCCTCGGTATCGCTATCGATCTGGAGAGGGCTCGTCCTCGTCCCTTCTCCCTTCATCGGAGTGTCCCCCAACCTCTCCGCAGCCATCGCCGCCAAGCTCTTTCTCGGTCGGCTCGGACCTGCTGCCGACGGCCTGTTCCGTTTCACTTGCGGTTTCGGTCTAGCCTTTTGAGGGGATCTGGATCTGTCAGCGTTGTCGAGATGGCCGGCTTACTCTTCCAGAAGTTCGAGGGGACCACTGTGGACAAAAAAACCATCTTTCTTTGGTCGACCAAAGTGGGTGGGCGCATCGATGAGGAGCTCCGAATCGTCTATGAAAGGGTCTTCTAGGTCGTAGTCGATCTTTTTCCGCTTGATCTATCGCCATTACCACCGGAAGGAACAAACACAAGTCGAGGCGTCTCACCTTGATCTTCTTCGTTTCCTCAAACTTCTCCTCAAACCGCCTGGCAATCTCCACCTCATCTTCGTCATCACCTCCCAGCCCAAGCAGTCCTGCCACTGGTCCTGCAGCCGGCAAGGTCGCAGATCCATCCACCTCTAACCCAACGTCGACAACTAACTCAACCTCCTCATCCACAGGACCCCAGACGTCTACCATCCCTTTCTCCCTTGCGTCGTCTAGAATATTCCACTCCAGCGTGGACCCTTCCGGGTCGAGCTGCCGTTCCAGACGGATTGTCTGCATGGGAGGCGGCGCAGGAGGTAGATCCTCATCCGACGATGGCGAGCGACGAGCTCGTTTCTTCTTTGGGACAAGGACGTTGGTGACTTCCTCGGCTGCTGAGGGAATGCCGTCGGTGGACGAGGCGGGAGGGGCAGAGTCGCCGGGCTCGACCTTGATTTCAGCGATATTCACTGGTAGAGCTACATCGCCTTCCCCATTCGGACCTGAGATGCGGACGAACTCAGGCTCCTACAGCTTTGATCAGCTCGAGCCCCAATGGGGCCAAGGTGGAGACATGCGGGTGTTCCTTCCTCTAGGTCCTCACTCTCGGCTCCGTCACTTTCCTCATCCTCTTCCTCTTCTCCTTCTTCTTCTTCCTCATCATCACTGCCTGTACCCTCGTCCTCTTCTGCGGCCCACACTCGTCCGTCACCATCATTCTCCCCATCACCTTCTTCACCATCCTCCATATCCTCCTCACCAGCTTGTTCTCCGTCCTCTCCCTGATTCCCGTTCGTCGTGTCTACATCGTCCGTAGAGTCGATAGTAGCGGACGGGAGCAGTCCTTGCGTTGGAGGTAGACTAGAAGGCGCTTGTCCGAGCGAAGTCAGGCTAGAGCTCGAGAAAGGATGGATGGAGGAGCTCGGGGCGAGGTGTGCTTGGGCCTTCTGAGGAGAAGACATTGGTGATGCTAGCATGTCCATGTCCTGTGTCTGTCGAGGTGTCGTTGCGGCAGGAAAGCGAGCAGGGAATGAGGGTGGGCGAGGTGATTTGGTGGGTGAAGCCGACTTCCGGGGTTGGATTGGGGGGAAGTGGGTCTGAGCGAAGTCAGGCAAAGAAAGGGAATGACTTTGAAAGTTCAAGCTTACGGATGCGCCAGCTGGTGAATGCGGTCGCGGCGGAGCGGCGTTTGGGGGCCCCCCGACCTCAGAGGTGGATGTCCCATTGAGCAGGTCGGATATCATCTTGAAGCGTTGACTCGGTCACCCTTCTGGCCGGTGGTCGAACATTTTCACCTCCCGGCCGAAACAGCTTTTGAAGCTTTCTCGAGGTCTGAGGTGACGTGAAAGACTCTTGCAACAAATTATACGAGCTCAAGACGAGGAGGTCCTCGTGATTTCGAAGACATGCGTTGATTTAGTTACCCGTCGCGTGCCCCGGACATCAGGTGGTAGCGGAATCAAATATTGGCTACTTTGGGTTGCTGTTGTGCCTGAGCAGGACCTCAATCTCCTCTCCTCTTTCCTTTCTGTTCATTCTCCCACCTGTTGTACATCCACTCTACCCACCTCACATCGCTCTGGGCGACCCATCGCAGGTCCCGCATCGCTAAAACATGCGACGACCCCATCTGATCGTCACGCTCGCCACCCTCACCCTCTCAGCCTTTGTCGCCGCTACTTCTTCGCTCGGCGAGGCTTGCTCGTGCGTGCCATCAAACCACATTCCATGCTTTTCCCAACTTATGATGATCTAGTCAATCCGATAGTCACCTCGAATTCGATACATGGGCGCTGAATACGGATTGCGTTGCAACGACATACTGCGCGGATAACGGGACTTGCGCGAGCCGTGGATGTCGTAAGGACATCGTCAGTCTGCCCTCTCCACGGGAGCTCGCTGAGACCTGATGATTCGAGCAGTATCCGTATGGCTACAACAACGTAGAGTTTTCAAAACTACCCCATCTATGTCCAGATGGGCAGTTGTAAGTTGGACAGACGTGAGGACCGTCTGGTGGCTGATTTGATCAGCTGCCCCGATGAGGGAGATCAGTGTTTCCCTCAGGTTCCCGTCGGCGGAAAGTGTCAGAAGGACCGCGATGGTACATCCCCCTCGAACTGCTCTATCATCAAGGAGACGCTGACGAGACGACAGACCAATGCCAGCCACCTCCGAACTCCAGGAATCTCGATTTCTATTTGAACAGCAACGGTTCCATCTGCCTCAACTTCGCATGCTAGTACGCCATCCATCCTCATCTCACCCGAATCCATGCAGGCTGATTGGATGGTCTAGCTACTCGAACCTTAGCATCACCGCGGACTGCATAATCGACAACACCGCTTATACGGCTTATGGCCAATCCGGCTCTGCGTACGCCTTCGTCATATCACGAGATAAGTACGCATCGCCGCTCTTTTCCACCGCCGCCAGCTAATGGTATCAGCTGTGCGCACGAATCATATTGCGACGGTTCGACCTTGAAGTGCTTAAGGACAAAAGCGCTAGGGGTGGCTTGTACTGGCAACAAAGAGTAGCTCTTCCCGCTTTCCTTGATAGGTTTCGGCTAATCGAGAGCTATCAGGTGCTTGTCATACAACTGTCAATCGAGCGGGAAATGCGGGAAGGCCGCGGATGAGCCGCTGCATCCGGGCACATACGCTTATATTCTGGTCGGACTTGGCATTACTGGGTGTACGTCAGACAATCGTTGCCTTGCTTGGCTTGGCTAAGACTACGCAGTGGTACTGGGCGTAATGGTCACTCTGTTCTTCACCCATAGGAAGTCGAGGAAGGAGAACCAGATCCGTCTCGAGCAGTACTATAACGAGCAGGTACGACTCATCCTCCTTTAAGCTGCTTGGGTCGGGCTGAAGAGCACAGATTGCATATCGTCAATCGATCCTGTCTATGTCGCACGCCAAGAACTCTCTCCTCTCCCTGCCGCCAAATACTGTGAGAACTCTGGTGATGTCTGTCGCGATCCATATTGATGAGTCCAGACACTGGATCTAGCTCGCCAGTCATTCCTGGCGGAAGATGCCTACGCCTACACGACGGCTTCCGATGGTCCCGGTCTCCTACCTCCCAATATGCGGCGCGAGAGCAGTGCTGCGTGGTCTGATGCGGGGGACAGCGATGCCTTGCTCATGCACGATAGCACTATGCAATTGCCGCAGAGGTCTAGATCTTAGCGATGTGGACAAACTTTTCGACGCATGAGGACAATGATGATGATATGCTAAGATGATATAGTCACCATGACGATGAGGCCGACGATGCTGATGCTGATGTATTATGCAAGGACGGCCAGCATCTCTCTGACCGTCGTGAACTTCTCCCGTTCCTTCCCACCACCTCTCCGTCTCGCCCTCTCCCTCTCTGCCTCGTCGATCCTTCCCCATCCAGCCAAATCAACCACCGAACCCTGCTTCCTCGCTACTTCCACCTCCTCCGGTAGTCCAGCCTCGGGCATCGTATTCAACGGCGACGCAACGGACGCTGGGGGTGGAGTGGCGAAGTGGTCTTCCAAGATGAGGGATGAGAGGGAGTAAGCATCGTGCATCGTCGACGCGATGACTCCGACTGGACCTCTGGCTGCCCAGCCAGCGGCGTACATCCCCGACACCTGGACTCCGTCAGCGCAAGCTCGTTCAGGTACTTGGGAAGACAGGAACTCACGGCGATACCACCCTCCTCCACCACCCTTCCGCCCACATTGCGCACCCTCCCCCGTCCGATGTCGAATGGCAATTCCCATCCCTCCTCCCCCATACCCAGCGGCTCAGACCGATAGCCAACACTCTCAATCATCATATCCGCCTTCGTCGACACCCTCTTCCCAGTCGGCCGGGCGACAACAGCCGGTTTCGGGATACTTTGATCCTGCGAAGCCGGCGGGTCCGGAGGCGCCGGAGGTGGAGCGAGGAGGTCGTTGATCTCCCATTCCACTTCTCCTACTCGACCGGGCTGTTCAGTGGATGGGACGAACGCTGTAGGACTCTTGAGGAAGTCAAGTCGGAACTCCTTCGTCCCAGCTCCAGAAGTCGTTTTCTCCATAAGCCCGAGTAGCCGCTTCCTCATGCGATCACCCTCCACCATTCCCTTGGCCTGCTCCACGAGACCCGGATCCACCCCCGAGAAAGAAACGTCAGGAAGGTTGATCATCTCCCTAAACTCCTTCGGCGTGAAAGCCACTTGTCCAGGACCTCTCCTTCCCACAGCTGTCACTCTTTTCACCTTGGATCGACTCAGTACCTCGAGCACCGACTCGGGTAGATCGGTGTGCGCTAACGAAGAAGCGGATTTCAGAAGGATACGAGCGACGTCGAGCGCGACGTTTCCATGTCCTATGATGGAGACATCCTCGACATCCTCCAAGTTTGGCGGAAGATGCGAGAATGCCGGATGTCCATTGTACCAGCTCACAAACGCCAACGCCGGGAATACACCCTTCAGGGGATTGGTGGACGAGGTCGAGCCTGAAACGGATGAGAGCGGATTCGAGAGGGAAGCACCGTAGGTGAGGAGGATGGTGTTGTAGTGCGTCCGTATGGAGGATAGTGGGAGGTGGAGAGCATCAGGGTAGGTGTATGAGGAGAGGGTGGTAAGTGGGGATGGGGAGGATGGGGTGGAGAGCGTAGACGAGGGTTGGGTGCCAATGGAGATGTTGCCGAGGAAGGTGAAGCGGGGGTCGTGGGCGAGTTCGTCAAACTTGTGCTGGCAGTTCTGCATATGGCCCCAATGTTAGTGAATTGAATATGACGGGGGTGAAGATGAATAGCATGTACCTTGACCTCAGGATGATCCGGTGCGACGCCATATCGCACAAGACCGTATGGCGTAGGCAGCCGCTCATACATGTGTACCACGGCATCGCGGCCCTGAGGGAAGCTGGTTGGGAGGGAAGAGAGGATCCGCGAGGCGGAGTAGAAGCCGGATGGACCGGCACCGATGATCGCGAGTTTGAGGGGACGAGGCGAGGAAGTGGAGTAGTGCCGGACAAAGCAAAGAGGGTGAAGGGGACGTTGACATCGTGAGGATAGATAGCGCGAGGGGAGCATGATCGTGTCGTGGGAGATGGATTGAGCGCAGTGCGAGAACGATACATGAGGGTCTATACAGTCGATACAAAGATACAAAGTCTGAAATCACGACATCGGTTCTGAGCGACAAGCCATGGATTGAGATGTGGTACAGATGATGCTTACTCGCAGGTTTCGTGAGCAGTCGGGTCTGTGTCGAGTGCGATCGGCCAAAACTCTTTAGAAGCCAGTCTGGGACCCACCGCTGCTACCTGACAGGTCTCGATTCTTGCGGATTGCAGCACAGCCCAACACCAATTGTCGAAACAAACCAAATCCGTTGTTGCTTGTGTGTTTCGGGCCATTTGCACCTACATCGCCGTCAATATATGGCAGGCCGTGCAGCTTGCGAATTGGCATTGATTACTATTCACCCCAAGATTGTAAATCTCCGCACAAATTGCTCTAGACTCAGAGTGGAAGTCGTTGGTAGCTTTATACAGAGCGTCGATGCAAAGGGCAAAAGAGTGATGAAGGCGCTGGCGAATCCAATGACGGGAGCTCAGAAAGAAGGGTCATTCGACATGATGAAGAATCGCGAGGAGGAGAATGACTTAGGTCCATCCTTGTTTGCGTATACATGGCTGGCTCGCCGGCGTTTCGGGAATTTTCCATCACATATAGCACACGTCATTTGCTCGACAATTTCTCTTACGGCTAATGCATATCGTATAGTTCCCTGCGACATGACCGTGACGCAAACATGCTGCGCCGCGCGTAATCCTCAGTCCTCCCAGTCCAAATATACCGCTGCAACAATTGCTCCTACCAGAAGTCCAATCCCGTAATCACGTAACTAATGCATTAATGGTGATGCTGCTTTGCTTGGTGTCTCTTCAATGCGTCCATCCTGCAATACACGTGAGCGCCCGAACCGTTCCCACCAGCTCTGCGAGCTGCAGACGATCAGATGACTCACCTCGTGAAGCTCTCCTGACACTGAGCACACGTGACCTTCGGCTTATCCTTGATCGTCCTCCATAATACAGCCTTGTCCTCGGTGAGCTTGCCATCGTAGACCAGCTCGCCTTCGCGTCGGGCGTGTCGCGCCATGTGTCGGGGTAGATCGTACTTGCGCGTGAAGAAATCTTGACACCGATTATACGGCTGAGATAGTTATCAGCTGACATGCGACATGCGACAGAGGAGTTAAGGAGGACTCACCGGTAGAGGGTTGACATATTCGCATTGCACACCGACGCCAGGAGCACCAGCACTCGCCCGCCTTCCACCTTCCCCGTCTCGTCCCGAGCCATTGGGAGACTCGCCAGACTTTCGTCCTTTCTTCGACCCAGTTGCCTTGCCTGACGTGGAGCCTCCTCCTGTGCCCGTACCCGTGCCAGTAGCGGTACTGACCCTTGCACGTCCACCTTTCTTTCCCCCAGATCGTCCACGGCCAGTTGCACGGCCTTGTGGTTTCCCGCTGCCACCGTATTCGCTATCGTCGCCGCTGGGGATCTCCCCAGCCTCTTCCGAAGCCGAACCCGATTGATAGTCCGAGCCATGATCCACTTCCATGGCTGAATCACCGTTATATTCAACGTCTCGCAACGAAGGGTCAACTTCCTCGAGCATATCGCTCCGCCGTCGCTTCTTTGGTGGCGGTGGGGGCATGCTCTTCTCCTCCTTCGCCCTCGTCTGTTCTTCCCCAGCTTTTCCCGGTTTGCCGCTGGGGATACCACTCGTCCGCCATTGTGCGACGGCTTCAGCACCTGCTTTCCGCTTGCCCTTGCTGTCGACTGGATCCTCGTACGGTGAGTCTGGCGTCACGACTCTGTGTGTCGCCGCGGCCTGCCAGAGAAGGTCGAGACCGCTCTGCGCGGACTGCGACGATGTCGATGGACTGCGATCCCGACCATGCCCGACGGTAGCTTCGTCGTCATCTTCGTCGGCTGAAGCAGTGGGAGGGAGACCGACGGGAAGTGCGCTGGTGTGTTGTCGTAGGCCACTGGGCGTCTGAGCGGTAGCGCCAAGTGGACGGCTTTGCTGATGAGGGAGTGAAGGTGGTCGAGGTTCGTGTCCGGTCACGTTGGCCAATACGGCGGATGACCTTCTTGGCGAGTTGACTCCCCGGCCTGTCGTGAGTGGTGGAGCCATTCTTCCCGGACTTCGCCCAGGAGTACCTCGTTGCTGCTGCTGGAACGCGACGGTCGGGCTGCTAAGATGAGGTGATTGAGGGAATGGGTGACCAGTGGTCGGGGAGATGATGTTAGGTAGGTTAACCCATTCGATGGAGGGGACGCAAAGATCTGACTCTTCCGACGATGTGGAAGCTTCAGTCGCGGTGGACGAGGTGGAGGACTGCCGAGTGACCAAGTGATCCGAAATTCTAGAATCACTGCGCGCTTGCGGCTTGACGAAATTGGCATACCCTCGAGGAAGTTGGAAAGGGTTGTCCGGTGGAGGAAGACCGGGAGTTGGTGGGCCCTGAAAGACAGTGGCTGTCCCGTTGAGCTGCTTGATCGCCTCATCTGCCGCCGCGACGACCGCAGCAGCATATTCGGACATCTGCGCCTCGGTCGGATCATATGGGGGTGCACCATTCGTGGCGTGTGCGCTCTCCTCCGGACCGTCGGTATCCAAAGGAAATCCCTCAGAGCCGTACGCCGAGCCGAGATGGGAGGGAGGAACGGGATGAGGGTTGCCGGACGTGGTGGAAGAATCGGTGGAAGAAGATAATGATCGATCGTGGCCGGCAGCATCCGTAGCAAGGCCATTCGCATCCTGCATTGGTCCGCCGGGCAATGCTCCTGGGTCCTGCAAAGGCGATTGCACCTGCAATCCATCCATGTCCGAGACCAGCTCCTGCGCTTTGCCATCGCCTGTGAGCACCTCAGGATCAGGCTTCAAGGCAGCTACTCTAGCCTTCGGTGTCCTGACTCCTCTGGAGGAAGGTGACAGCGGAATGGTGGAAGATGTGGGAGTAGCAAGGTTCGCCGAAGCGGAAGCTGATGTTGAGCTGTTCGATCCTTGCGAGAGCACCCGTTTGAGCAGCTGTCCTCGAGCCGACGACGTGGGCGTAGCCTCATCGGATGATAAGTCGACGTCGAGGGGTGCAGTGGTGACGGCTCCGCTCATCGGGACATAAGCTTTGTAGTCGGGTTTTTGCCGATGGGGTCGGATGGGGGAGGTAGTGGTAGTCATGTCCCGGCAGGGGTTTAGGGGAAAGCCGGGGACTGTGATAGACGACCTTGATCCGAATCAGCATCCACAGAACTGATTGTCTTTACTTTTTGGCTCGGTATGCGGATGCCCACATCTTCGGCTCAAACTCACTTCTCGGTTAAAGGCGATGCTGAAGGACGATCCCCGTGTGAAAGATGAGCGAGATCGAGAAAAACGACCTGTTTGGCAATTGAGGATGACCAAAAGGAGGTCCGGGAAATGTTATCGACTACTCATAGCAGATGAGGCGGGAGGAAGCAATCAAGAGAGGATGGATAGGCAAGAATGGTCATGTACTCGTTTTGGTGGGCTCTGACGTGGGGCTTTGTTCTCGGTGGCGACATATTTTAGTTGGCGAAGGTCCGGGCCGACGCCTATCCAGTCTTTTACTGCTGATGTTGCTGCAAAAGGCGTGCATCTCCTCTTGGGTTTACCGAACCATTCTCTCAATACCGTCAAATTGCTCTTCAACATCCCCGTCTTGTACTGGCATAAGCTTGACCGACATGATACCTCGCCTCGCGAGCCGACTTTCAAGCGTTCAAACGAGACGCATTCTCCCTCATCGAGTCGCTCAACCGCATGCATGGACCACCCACCTCCCCCTCATCCCCCGCCCTCGCCTCATCGCCTTCTACTCCTCCCTCGAGACCTCCAGACCCGAAGCCCAACACCTCCGCCAAGAGATCGACGACTTCTTCGCCGGCTACGGCTCTGAGACCCCAAACCCACTTCCCCCACCACCCGCGCTTCCCCACACAGCCAGCCCCTCACCCTTCGCGACCGATTTCCATCCATGGCTCCGACCCAGCGATAGAATCGCCGAGGACGTCGACGTAGATGTGAACGAGCCTCCAGTACCGCTCGAGCCTCCGCCCTTCGTTAGCTCCATTCGCATCGTTCAGAGGTTGCTGGAGGAGCATGAGTTTCTAAATAGTCAGCAGATATGGGGGATCGCGACAGACGGGTGTAAGCCGATTTTACGGGCCGCACATGTCATACAGCCGGATGGACGGATAAAGATGAAGAAGGTTGCGACGATGAGGGAGGAGAGGCGGGCTTGGATCCCGCCTGCTACTGCGCCACTGCCAGATCATCCGTTCCAGAGTATGAAGTGAGTGGTATCTGATCCCAAACTGATTGGGCTGATGCGGTCATGCCCAGCTTCCTTAAAAACACCGTCCTCGCCTCGCTTGAATCACAAGGTCTCGTTCACAAGGCTCAACGCGGTCGACCGCTCGCAACCGATGCAGAGCGAGACGAAGCGATCCGTCAAGCGACCAAAGAAACTCGTCGAGCGGAACGGAACGCCGTGAAGAACTTCAAACCTGTGCCTGCACCAAAAGAGCCCGCCACCACGATCTCCGAGTATGGCTGGCGACTCGGTCCCGATGCACGTAGCATCCAAGCCGGAGACGCTGAGGCGTCCTGGGGTCGAGATGCTGGGAGGTGGGCTCGGGCTGAACGGATGGAGGAGCAGTTCTATCGGAACAAGTTTCGGGATATGGAGGCTACTGCCGAGAGGCAGCGCGCTCGGAGAGCAGCTTACAAGAGGGAGAAGGAGAGGTTCAAGGCTGTGAAGCTGGAGGATGAGCGTTTGGGTCGATCAGCGGATGTCAAGAGGGAGAAGATGAGGTTGGACGCGTTGGAGAAGATCCAGAATTACGCGAGGATCACCGGGGAGGACGTTAGTGATTGGTATGAGGAGTTGGGGCAGGGACCGGTGGAGGACGTGGCGGAGCTGAAGAAATTGATGGCTCGGGAGTATGGGGAGATGAAGCGGGCAAAAGTCCTTCGTCGTTAGCGGGAGAGCATTGTAGGATTGCATGGGTCGTGATAGCATTATGCACCGTTGAGCTTCGTCTTTTGTTTCGCCTTGCCCGTCCCCGCTTCTCGCCGCTTCTTCAACATCTCCATCCTCTGCTTCAGCGCCGTCACGCGCGAATCCGCGTCCTCCCTGATGAGTTCCATACATTGATCCCAAACACCGTTGATGAAGGGAGAGGAACCCACTGCGCCCGCTCCTCCTCCTCCAACCGACCCATGATCTCCTCCCTCTCCTCCCTGGCAACCCTTTCCTGTCGTTCCGCCTCACTCTCCTCAGGCTCAGGTTCCGGTTCCGGCTCGTCCTCCCCCTTTTGAGGCTCAACTATATTCCGTATAGGTCCAGCTTCGTAAGACGCGACTCCTGTGATTTCGGCTCGGCGGGAGGGGACAGCTCGTCTCGGTGCGGCCGGCACAGCGCCCTGAGCTGGCTGTATTGGATCGATGATCGGAGTGTCGTCTGTTAGGGAGGCGAAGAAGTCATCTAACTCTGCATCCCCGGTCTTCGCCGCGGGAGCACGCGCTACTGTCGACGTTGAAGGTCCAGCTTCGTCCTCTTCATCCCCCTCCTCGTCGACCTCCGCCGGTCGATTTCCAGCCGAGAAGAATCCCGCTGGCAGCAAACTCGGTCCTCTTCCTCCTCCTCCTCTTCCTCCTCCATCTCCCTCGCCATCATCCTCGGCTTCCTCATCCTTCAGCCGTGCGCGCTTCGCACCCCCATCCAACCCCTCCTCCGCAGGTCGTTTGGCGGCTGCTTTCCCCAGACTCGCTTTCTCCCGCGCCACACTCGTTCGATGCTGTTTCGTGAGCAGGTGCGCATCCCACTGCTTCACTGGATCCCTCAGTCAGCTGAGATGCGAAGGTGTGAGAAGAGGAGAGGACGGAGAGGGGGACAAACCTGGGACAGCGCAGATTGAGCACCGGAGTATACCTGAGGCAGTGTAGGTCGCGTAAGGGTGATCGATACGTGCGGCGGCCTTCTTGGCGCGGAGGAGGGAGCGGGCGTCCATCTTGAGATAGGGGAGGTGAGAGCGGTTGAGGGAACGGAGGGATAGAGAGTTGAGCTTTTGATGCCGTGATTGATGACTTTGCTTTGTCCTTGATTTTGGAATCCAATCACTATGCATGACTTTGTCAAGAACGGCCGAGCTCGGCTATTATGCACTTCATCAAAGCCTTGTATCTTTTCGTCCTCGTCGGGGTCTCAACGGTCATCGCCGACACCGAGATCCGTACATTCCACTTCCCCCTCAACAGTCCTCCCAATAAGACACCACGAGACCTAAATTTCACCTCGTAAGTCTCCTTCCACTTCTCCCCTGCCACCTTGCTCATAACGTTGCTGGACCCCAGCTTGAGCGCCTCCATCCGCCAGCTCGAAATGACCATCTCGTCCTTCGAGCCTCAACGATGGGTGATACTCGACTGCTCCGAGCTCAGTTGGGGGTACACGGCATGGACCGTCCGGCTCTCATGGCCTGGCTCCGTGAGTCCATGCTTACTACTACCCAAGCTGATAGAGACAGTCCCCGACCGCCTTCGATATGACGGTCCATCCATACCGGGCGAGGGGTGCGATGCTGCATATATCCTCTCGAGCTCTTTCTCCGGGATTCCCTCATCCGCTGCTTGAGCGATTTGGTCGATACCTCCCATCAACGTCCACGGAGTCAACAGCGCCTGGCGAGTTCAGTACGAGATTTCATCTCGTTCTCGAGCCGCTCGTGCTCTCCGTCTTACCAATGACAGCCGTCCCGGCTCTCGCTCTTATCGTCATCTTCGGCGTTGGCGCCGGCCTCACCGTACCCACTATCATCCGCCTTCTCGAACGGGCCGCATTTTCAACACATGGCAAGGTGGACTGAAATACATCGTGCAACTACTGAACCCTCGGGGTCACAGAACGACTGCCGCCTCGACACCCTCCATCTCCAGCGCTTCCTCCTTAGTTACCGGGAGCATGACAGCACTGGGCAAACCCAAGCTCGACCGGCGAATTTGGTTGGCCCGAGATTCACGATCTGCGATGATCGGCCAGAAATCCTCCTCGTCCGTCAACGTAAACTATGGAGATCCCTCATCAGCTTTGACATCAGGACAAGAGGCACGACGGACCTCGGATTTGTACTCGACCACCGGAGGGAGGGGCATGCCGAAGGGCGCGACAAGTCCTAATCTGGAGCTGGATCGCGTCTTTTCGTGCGCTATGAGCCGTCCGGGACGAGGTGCGGCGACCTTCTCACGGGAAGCATCGGTCTCGGCGAGGGCGGACTGACGCCGCGAGGCGGCTTCGACGAGGACAGGCAGGCCGGAAATTGTGACTGGAGCCGAGGAACGGGAGTGATGCCGCATACTTTCTTCCGGGTCCATTGAGCTGTCTGGAATATGCGAATGTGATATGTGATGGTTTGATGGTAGCTCCACATGGCGTGCAGAAGCGGATGAACGCCTTCGCTGAGGTTGGGAAGGCGTTTCTTTCCCCTCGCCCTCATACGGCGTCTCACGCTGTCGCTTCTTCGCCGAACCGTGTCTCACGAGTTCACCGTATGGTCCTGAGCTCGATGAACGAGGAGCTGATGGCGTGGATACTCTCCGTGAAGACGAGCTCGCCGGATCTCTCAAAGCGGCGACCCTCGCATTCACTACCAGCGGGGCAGGCGAGTCCTCCAGTTCAGGCGAGCGACTAGCTCTTGACGGTGTCGAGTTCCTGCTTCCGATAGCCTTCTGCCTGACCAAGCCATCACTCAGCACGTAAGACAGGATAGACGTCTAAGAGCTTACTTCTTCTCCACAGGCAACAGCTGATCATACCTCATCATCACCTCCAGCCCCTCACTGACCAGACGATGCCGCAGCCAGTCCATCCCAACATCCTTAAGTTTCGCTCGTCCATCCGTCCACGCCTCTCCGCGGCTCAGGACAGCAGCGAGGATAGCTGACCAAGCGGGGATCGACATGTTGCGAAGCAGGTCGATTCGGGATCGCAATTTGAAGCGCTCGTGTACGAGTTTCTCCTTTTCGCGGATCCGTTGACGGCGCTCGAAGACTTCGTATTTCTTGTGAAGAGCAAGATAGTATGCGTCGGACGTGTCCTCGGTAGGCTGGTCATACTTAGCCATGTGTTTCTTAGCCCTGATGAGCGGCATGACCCACCTTATCCTTTCGCAGGCGCTTGACTGGGCTCATCCTCGGGCCCCGTCCAGAAAGCTCGAGCTCCTCCTTTGCCTCCTCCTTGTCATCTTCTCCAGGCTTCACAAATACCCACGAAGGCGTCTCTATCCTTTCCTTGTCCTCTACCGACGCAAGGACTGCTCGTGGCGCGGTGCTCGGTACCAAATGATGTCGCGAGCGCGTTGGGCTGACAGTAACGGACGAAGGAGCAGGTCGGGCGGACTCCATCTGGAAGGTGGGCGGGTGGACGAGGGATAGCGGTAGTGTTGTGATGTGCATGACGAGGTCGTCGGGCGGACTAGTACATGGTGCTCCTAGCGCACATCAGCTCGTCAATACGCAGTGTCTTGAAGGAGACCAGGACCCACCCCACCGCTCTAGCCAATCAAAGACCATCTCCTCCAAATCCCTAACAGCCTCTGACCCACCTCCAGCCGCCCTCCGCATCCTAGCGGGTAAAACCCGTCTCTCAGGCGCAGAAACTCGGGCTTTCCCCTTCCTTGAGGCGCTAGGACTGGCCACACTGCTCGAGCTCTGTGCAGGTGGGGTGGAGGGAATCGCTAGTGGGTTGGGACCGAATCCGGAGCTTGCAGGGGGGTCGTCGTGAATGATAGTGCGCTTCGGGGGAAACGGGAGGGGAGAGCGGTGGGGGACGGGCTTATAGGAGCGAAGACGCTTTGTGAGAGATTGTATGACGGTGGGAGATGGATGGGAGCGGGTTGAGCGGGTCGTTGATAGTAAGGAGGACCGGCGGGTGAGGGGTATGGTCGAAGCCATCTTGAGTGTGGGGAATCAGAGGTCGGGTATCAAGAGTTCGAGGGAGGTTCGTGGGCTCATGGAAAACATGGCGCATACATGGGACTTGGCCTGCCGGGACAGGACCTTGAGGAGAGGTGGGCAAGGGGAATCCATTGAGGTCCTGCTCTTTGCAAGCCGCTCAGTCGCTGTGTCGAGAGTTGCGGGTTCTGAATTGGGGAGAAGCTGAAACACGATGCAGGGCGGCGGTCGCCGAGATGATCAGCGAAAAGACCTCGGTCAATATCTCTTTATCATCCCAGTTTCCATTTTCAGACGATCAGCAGGTCTCCTAAACCCGAAGCTCCGGAGATGGTGTGAAGGTTTACAGAGATGATCTCGCGACTGCCGCGATCGATGCCCCTGGCGCACCTACCGATCCGGACATTTCACTTTAGAACCATCCCATTCCCGTCTCTTTCTTACGTTACTCCTTCCTCTTCCACTTCAAGCCCTCGCGTCGACCAGTCTCAACTTCGACGAGTAATGTCATCAGGCTTCCACACTTCGTCTCAACAATACGTGGCCGACCAATCAGGCGAAGCGAGCGTCTCTTCACACATCCCGATCAGGTCGGCCCCCTCTCATCTGGACGATCCCCGCTGAGTCATGTACAGAGAATTAACATCCGCCGAATACGAACACGCCGCCGACACCTCCATGGACATGCTGCACGAGAACCTCGAGATCTTAGTCGAGCAATACGGGCCCGACGAATGGGAGGTCGAATACAGCGTGTGTTCCTTCCTCCCTCTCAAACCCACCCTCAAGCTTACCTCATCCTGATTGGATGGGAGTCCGGGGTGATGACACTCCACATCCCACCACATGGGACATTCGTGATCAACAAACAACCTCCAAACCAACAGATCTGGATCTCTTCCCCATTCTCGGGACCGGCGCGGTTCGGCTACTCGCCGGATGGGAGTTGGGTGCATCATCGCAAGCAGGCGATCAGTCTTGGTGGGCTGTTGGACCGGGAGTTGAAGGAGTTGGTGGGGCAGGCGGGGTCGGAATGGGAGGGGACGGGATTGAGATGATTGGGGTGCATGGGGAGAGGAGAGCATATGCACATATGCAAAGGTTTACCGTGGGTGGAGGAAAGTCATAAGGTTGACGACTTCAGATCAATCATATATGGGACCACCTCAAGTTGGTCAGCGCTCCGCTCAATCGAGCTCGTTTCTCCCGTTCCAGCCTCAACGCTCGGTCGTCCAATGCGCTTCCGTCAACCAACCACCTGTTCCAAGTCCTCCGTAACATACAGCTGATCCTTCCCGTTCCGACTCCGTCAAGGTCTTCAATCGTCCTCACACGCTCTCCGCGCCCGACTTCCTGACCCGAACCCTCACTAGCCTACCATCAGCTCTCGGTCTTAGGAGTTGAGCATTGACACACGGGCCTGCGGGGGTGCTCTATCCCCGCAGAAGCTGGTCTTCGTAAGATGCAGCAACAGCTTATCTTTCCGTGCCTAATCACCGCTCAGCGCGACTCATCTTACCACGTGCAGAGAGGGACTCGCAAAAGTCGTTTTGCAGACTGGACAGCAGTATGGTCTATCCGAAGCTGAGGCTATCAGCTTGTCTCTCCCACATGATCATCTGGGAGACAAGACATACTATGCTGACTCCTTGTGTGGCGCTGATGTCACCTGTTCAGCAGGACCATGGCCTACGAAGAACAAGCTTACCATAAGATCGTTTCGCCTGGTAAAGCCTGCTTCGCAGTCGGGGCACGGGAATCGGCGGCCGGGGCTCATCTGCTCGCAAAGTATCAGCTCGCTGTATAACGAATTTGCATTTTGGCTCGCTCACCTTCTGACGTTTGGCCTTTGCGTCCTTCTCCGCAGTTGAGCGCCTCCACACCGAGGTGTAATTGGTGTCATTTTGAGGAAGTGACACTGTCCTCTCTTGCGCCAGACACGGGTACGAATCTAATGTGTGGCCGGACACGGGCGTATTCTGCTCGGTCCCGTTCCCGACGAGCGGCAAGACGGCCAAAATCGCTCGCTCAGTGACACTCGATGCCATACTCCCGTCAGGAAGCCCCCCTTCAACCTCAGCATCCCTGAACCACCAACCAGGCGCGTTCGCGTCCACCTCAATCCAATCAAAAGCGTCCGCCCGTGCCGAATATCGCTGTACGGGATCCCGTCCGTCATCCTCGGACTCTTCCAAGTCTGCTGCTTGCGTACCGCACATGGCTGAGCTCCATCCCATGATCCGAGGGACGGCATCATCAACTTTCGGCGGCAACGGTCGGTCTTCCGGCGGGACCCAACCGGTAATTCTGGGAGGGATGGTCATACGCGCGGTATTAGAGGCGAGACGAGGTGGCGAGGGGAGCGCTTCGAGCGCAAGGGCGATGTTTGGCTGAGAGGAGGACTGTGAGAAGGAGTCGGGGACGGGTGGCGGAAGAAGGAGGCGGTGTGTGGGCGGGGGAATGGGGCGGACGATCGACTGCCCGTGGACGGCTTGGGGAGACCGGTCGACGAGCTGGAATGTCGGGGATCGATCGATTGTCAATTGTCTTCCGCTCGAGCTGTCGCCGTCGAGAGGTGTGATTACGCTCCAAGGGATTGGTACATCGCTTCGATAGCCAGGAAGTCCTCGCATTGAGGTGGTTCCGAGATCTGGTGCGGTTGGGCATGCGGAGGGCAAGAGGTAGGTGAAGTTGAAGGAAGTGTGCGGCAGCATCAAACCGTGATGAGGTGTGACGATCATAGTCTGTCGAGGCGAAGATATGGAAGTCGTTTTTTGGTCCACAGACATGCCTGGAGATACCATGTGAGCCAGCGGAGGAAGGGGGACGTGAGTGAACAACATTGAGCCTGCGAGTTCCGAAGGTTCAGTGTCACGCGACATCAACGAGGTCGACATCGTTGGCAGATGAGGGAAAAGATTGAATTGCCATGGGTGGATGTCAGGAGGGATCCCATAGCCACCCGGAGGCAACATTGATGGCGAGGAGCGAGCTGATATTGGTCTGGCGTTTATGAGTGATGTGGGGAGCGCAAGCAAGCTGAAGGTATCTCGCAAGACTGGCCCTGCACCTCCATCCGAGACAAGGAATTGTCGGTTAGCCAATCAAGATGATCGTACGGAAGAGATGGGAGAGATAGGCTGATATAAACACAATCACCGGCCATCAGGGTTGCGGCAACGCATCACGAGTCGGTGCACCAAAGGATGTCTGTGCGGGGCGAGGAAAAGATCGGCGAGGTGGCCGTGATGTGGCAGGAGATGTCCGTGCCTACTGCCACACCGTCTCTGGGCACCGACAGACTTCCAGCAGATCGGTCCTTTTCATCTGGATTGCACGATTTTTAGGTAAGAATCATACAACAAGGACGCCATACAGGTGGAGAATGAGATTGCGAAGGCATGATCAGCGAGTTGGACATGAGAGACGGTAGCTTTGGAAGTCTCGCTTCTATTCGAGTTCAATCCGACATGGAGCAATGCAAATGCGAACGAGTCTGTCGAGAAGGCCCGCGAGTATACCTGACCTGGGTCTCTCATTTGATTGCGCCTCCACCGTGGTTCACTACCAGTTAACGACGACCTCTGCTCCTCAGAGACGGAGATTCCGCCAAATTCCATCAATAGCCGCATAGCCGCGCTTTCCCTGATATCGGCATACTTGAAATCGATGAATCGGCACTTTGGACCGGTTTCAGATAGCTGCCGTGAAACGTCTCAGAAGCTTACGTACCCCTGAACCTTTCCTCTAATGTTGAAGGCGTAGAGTCTTATTGTAGCATCTTCACTACAGGTGCTCGAATCTCACTCAATAGCTAACCCCAGGTCGAGGACTTCCCACGTCCAGGGGCAGTGAGAGATTCCTCTCAAATCGTTCATAAAAGGCGATCGAAATTACTAATACTCACAGCCCGACCTACATTCTTTTGCATGACATCCGATTCTTTTACCTTGTATATGACGATATCTGTACTCTCACCGCTTCGACCAGCTCGCACGGCTCCACACACCTGCCCTACGACGACGTATCCCAACGACACATCGGACAGCCATCATGCTCCTCATCCTCGCCTCGCTCGTCTTCGCCGTAACATCTCCCTGCTACCCAGTACCGAGTCTAAGGACCGAGTCCGAAACCTCTGAAGATGACAATGTACCTCAGTGCCCCAATCTAGAACGAAGGAAGGATTCCTGGGCTTCTGTTTCGGAGAGTAGGAGAGGGAGGGCGGATAGTTCATTGGAAGAGGACTCGGTGGGAGATAGGAGGAGTCGACCGACTATACCCTTTTCCACGGTAGGTCGACCTAGTGTCTATGTGACGCCCCTGGGGAGCTGATTGGCCTCGTTCCAGGAGGAACGCAAAGCTCCATCTTCAATGAGACCGAGACGGCGATGCTCACCCATGCCTTCTCCACCGACATCTTCCCGGACGAACGACTCGAACCCTCGGTTTCCGGATCTCAGCTGAGCTGTTCCATGTGAGAGGGGGTCAGGAGATGTAGGTGATGTTTCCCATAGATACTAGATTTCGATGAGCACGACGGAGCCGGTCTCCTCTTTGTCTCTTTGTAGCGATAATTCTGGTACGTGCTATGCTTATGTACATCACCCCTTGTCGCGCTGCTTCTATGAACAGGCTGAGACTCTGGTGGCTAAAGTCCTAGCTCCTCTGTCCATCATGATCTCGAGCCTCTCATACTCGCCTGGATCATATCCCGCAGTCCCTCGATTCTGCCTATGATCCTAGACGAATGCGCCAACAAGACCAGCCCACGAAGGAAAGGTCGCCAAACCTCCTCAGCAGGTAGCGGGAAATCTGCTCTTGATAAGCAAGGACAGTGCAGTGACAGTCATGAGACCTACCGACGGGGCGAGGGATGCTCGTCCGGATCAGGGAGAAGAATCTATCTCTGATGACCGTCTTCGTCGAGCAAAGGGATCGGAGTCCCTCCTCGCCACCTGCAGAGCGTTTCGTGTCAAACAGAAGGGGTCAGTCATACGGAAAGACTTACCGAAGCGACCGTGTCCGCTAGCTTTGACCCCGCCGAACGGACTCGCCTGGTTCAGATAGAAAACTCCCTTCAGAATGTCAGCACTGAGGTCGCGTCTTTTCGTCACTCACAAAGCTTTACTGAAGTCAGCAGTTGCGTGCACAATACACTACGAGCTGCACTTACTCGTTCATCGACACCATCCCGCACTGCAACTTCGCCGCAACCCTCTCACATTCCACCCTGTCCGCCCCATAGACGCCAGCTCCTAGCCCGAAACGACTCTCATTCAGCCATCTCACCGCTTCATCCACCTCATCATAGCATACGACAGTCATGACTGGTGCGAACAGCTCTTCCTGCGCTATGTCCATTTCCATGGTGACATCCACGATCAGCGTCGGCTCAAAGTATGCTCCTTCCAGGTGATTGGGATGATGGAACTGGCTTCCGCCAGCGAGTATGCGTGCTCCTGCTCGTTCAGCGGAGGAGATGAGTTCTTCGAGCCGAGAGATCGGGCCATGGGAGATGAGTGAGCCGACGTCAATACCCGGCCGCAGGGACTGAATTCGAGGCTGTACGAGGGAGATAAATTTGTCGAGGAGAGATCGGGGTAGCAGGATGAGCTCGATGCCGATGCAATTTTGGCCGGCCTACTTGTCAGCCAGTATTACCAAGGATCAGCTTACAGACTGGCTGCGACGGAGGCTTTGTCAGCTCGGTTGCCGAAGCGAGAAGAAGCACTTACAAGACACCTCTCAGCAGCGTGGCGAAGAAGTCGAGATCGGCCGAAGGCAGGATGAACGCTGGATCCTTCCCTCCCAGCTCAATGCACGTTGGCACCATGATCTCAGCAGCTGCCACTGCGACCTGCTTGCTCAGCTATACACGCGACTGCGAACATGACCTCTCACCTTCCGTCCCACAGGCTCGCTGCCAATGACTAATCGGATCAGCGTCCACCGAACGGCTCTCACGTACAGGTGATGTGCTTGACCATCCTATTCCTCGTTACGGTCTCCGCCACATCCGGTAAACAGATGACGAGCTGTACGACCTCCTCATCCAGCCCGCAAGCTCTCAGACACGCTCTCACTCCACCGAAGAACCACTTCGAGGACCACGCGACCTGCTCGGAGCACTTTACGACGATGGTGTCGCCCGCAAACAACGATGCGAGGATGGGCGAGAGGAGGTTGTGGAAGGAGTAATTCCATGAAACGAGGGCGAGGGTGGTACTTAGGGGTTCGTAGTGGACCTGACGGGGTTAGTCGAGGGACATATTGGGGATGGCGGAGCGGACAGTGGAGATCTTGTGCAGGAGAAGGAGGTTTCCTGGTCGTCTCTGCGGTTCGAGGACCTTCTCGCCATGCTTCAACAGCCTGTCGAGATACAATTGAGCAGTTTCAAGGGAAGATCGAAACGTACCAGTCAATTTTCGCGAGCGTCGTAAGGATCTCGCCAAATACTGCATCTACACCTGCCCACCTCTTATCAGCAGATACTCCCACGCCCCTGGTGAAGCTCACCAGTCTTCCCCGTATCCCGACAAGCGACCCGTACAATCCCCTCCATATCCCTCATGATCCACACCTTCAAGCTCCTCAAGAACAACTCCCTCTGCGAGAAGCTCGTCTCCGCCCATCTCGGGAAAGCGTCGTGTGCGCGCTTGATCTGAGAGGCGACTTCGTCTGCTGCAAGGAGGGGCATGGTCGTGAGGTGGTACTACTCAAATCAGCTGGACTCAGACAGGCAAGGGATGCCTCACGCCAGTTGATGGGTCGTAGCATGTGATGTGAGATCGGGTCGTTCCCGTGTGGCCGGTCTCGGGAGGGAGCAGGGTATCGTCCTCGAGGTGGGAGAAGAGGTTGGGTGAGTTGATCACTCGTCCAGTCCATTTCGAGTCGGCTTCCTTAGCAGTCCTCAGCTACATGTCTACGTTCAAGGATATCCACAGACCTTTGGCTCAGACCACGAGAAGCTGACGACCTTTCGACTCAGTCTCCACTCGGTAAATCTGTGCCATATATGTCCCGCTCTCCAAGCCAATAGAATCACCACTATCGCCAGACCGGTTGGACTTGGGGGGTTGTAGACCGCATTCCAGATGTCCGCGAGAGTGATCTCGCCGAACCATTCGAAGGAGTTTGTGAAACGTCGGTTCATCGTTACACCCATGTTGTTGGATATCCGAACTCATGGGAATCTTATCAAACGGAGATGAATCCCCAAAGAAGGCGGAAAAAAATCACAGTATGTAAAGTCGGTGGTCGACCTCCACCTCATTTCCGCAAGGCTCGTTACGAGACAAAGCTCGAGACAGATCATATGGCTATTCAGGGTTGACGAAAGCTTCTAACCGTCCCGATTCCAATATCTCATCAAGCGCCAATCTCGCCGTCTCCTTCCCCTATTCCACATCTCAGCATGGCCCAGCCTTCCATGCGCCGAGAAGGATCAGGCTTACCTCATCTAATCGTAAGATAGTGGGTACGCTCTCCACGCTCCAGTCGAATCTCGCTTTGTTCGTCGGTATCAGCCAACTGAATGGGATATGATGTCAGTGGTGGCGGAGACGGTGAGGTGTGACGGACTCAGACTTCGTACCGACCCAATAGATCACCGCCTCTGGTTGGATGAGTCAGATCGTGCAAGACCATGAGCGGGATGAAGGCGGCGTACTGGGCTTCAACGGGCCATCAAACGCTTCTCTCACGGTAGTCTCGACTTTCCGACAGTCCTGCAACGCTGAGTCAGCTGATACCCTTGAGACCCCCGCTTTTCAAGAAGGATGGCATTTCAAGAGGAAGTTCAGCTCTCACAGGACACCACATCTGCCCATCCACGACCGACGCGTAAAATATCAGGTACGTGTATTCTGGTGAGGTAGGTCCGTTCAGCTGATTCATCACATGAGGGTACCTGACGGGGCGTCAGATTGGCTGCTCGCGGCTCTTGAAGGATAAAACCGCACGGAGTAGCGTGGAGTGGCATGACTGTCGATCGATACAGACAGATGTTGTAGCTTCTGACAGTGAGCGATGAATTGAGTGACAGGTCGAGCCCATGGTTATGCTCTGTCCGAGAAAGTTCGGGGTTCCGAAATAGAAAATGTGTTACGTAAGGCTCCTGCATGACTGACCCTCATCAATGATGACGGGAGCGAAGGTCCAAAAGCGAAGTTCGGAACACAATAATGGGCCGAGCTTTGGCATGACGCATAGCATGACTGCAAGTTAGAGAGCGGATCCAATCTCCTTCGTCCCGTATTTGTATACCTCCCCGTGCGAAGCGAGGACAAAACTAATAACACCGCTGCCAACATTGAAGACCATCCCCGCTGGATCGATTGGAGATGTCATCGCCGACTCTCCATTTGCTCTAGCCCAGACACCAGATCATCCATCAAATCCTGTCCTCCCGTTTGCCCCGGCGGACTAGTCGGGACGTTCGCACTCATCGGCTGTATCAGACTACCCGGAGCAGGTTGTGCAGCCGGAGAAGCAGATATAGGCATGAGCAACGAGGACGGGTTATATCCCGGTGCGACTCTATGCAGTTCTTGTCGCCTGTACCGCCCATCAGCATGGCCGCTTGAGCTGCAAATTTGACCCACTCTCGCTGTTCCTCCTCCACCTCGCGTTGGTGCAGGATCGCAGCGTTCCGTGCTCGTCGTTGGGCTATGGCTTCGTGTGGTTGGGGCTGGAGGGAGAGGACGTGCTCTTCGAGCGAGAAGGGGTAGACGAACTGTGCGAGCATAAGGACCGGCGTTCGAGGTGGAAGAGGACTAACATATGCGGTGATGTCCTCTGGTAGAGGGTGGATGTCATTCGGCAGCTCAACCTGGATTTCCATCAGCTGCAAAGCCACAATGCCGCGGAATGCACAGACGGGCTTCGGGAGCCATAGGGATGGGGATTTGATGAGTGGGACCGTCGCTGCCGAGGCATATTGCTGAGATATTGGGCCTGAGGAGGGAGATTTCAGTATAGCATCGAATAGAGGACAAATGAGCTGACCTGTGCCAGGGGCTGCGATCATCTTCGGAGGTACATCGGTATAGATGAATCAGGCTAACTTCCTCACACGTCTGCGTGCAGTGTAGACGAGGCCAAAATACGTCACGTGACCTGTCTAGTCGAAGTTACCTACGAACCATCGATGTTTCAGCACAGGTATCTCCACCATTGTGGAGGTGTAGTCAGGTCCCTTACGATTCGAGATGGTGGCTCAAATCGTCCTTGTACATCTTCCCCTTATCTTGGCGGCACACGAAGCTGATTCCCACCGTAGAAACCGTCCGACCCCAACGCCCGGCTCACAGAAGCCCTTTGCACGAGCCTACGGCGGAGGTACAGCGCTTCGTGTCCATTTGCGCTTCTTCTTGACAATATGATCTCTCAGGCAGATTGTCGGCTCCCGAAATGTCGCTCTCGCCACAGCCGCACTCGTGCAGAACATCGTCAGGAGCGTCAGGTTCTCGACAATTGACGAGCTGCTCGTCTTGATCAAAGCGGTGGGACGGCGACTCGTGGAAGCGAATCCGAAGGGTACCTCCGCTCGCCCTTCGCTGTTGGGTCCCAATGCTGAAAGAAGGGTACTGCTCGCAGAGCTCGCAGCCGGCAACATCATCCGCCGGATCCTCCGACTCATCCGCGAAGAATACCGAGCCGCCGCAGCCGCCCACCTCTCCGCACCCCCTTCGACCCCTGGCACACCTTTCCTCGGCCCCGACACGCCCGGTCTAGCCTTTCCATCATCTCATTACCTCAGCGGGGACCTTTCCTTCACCTCGCCTTCCTCCAGCTCAGTCTCGTTACCCCGTCAAACTAGCCTGTCGAACTTTGTCGTCATGCGCCATACCCGAGCCCAACTCGAACGTTCTGGCTCTGTCCTCGACCTGTCCCCAGCTACGAGTTCACTGTTCACCTCGCCGACACGGCAGTCGTCCATGGATACGCTCAATGGTAGGGAGATGGGCGCTGGCCCTAGTCGTGCGGATAGCGAGGAGTTTATGCGACAGAGCAGTAAGCTCAAACCGGTGTTGATTCAGGCTATCGATGAGGTTGTGGGTGAATTGGAGACGACGCATGAGGATGTGGCGAAGGGGGCGAAGGAGCATGTGCATTCGTCGTGAGTCATCGCTCATTCGACTGAACGCGAGCTAATGGTAGCTTAGAGAGGTGATCCTCACGCTGGGTCACTCGAAGACAGTCGAAGCTTTTCTCAAACAAGCATTCAGAGATCGGAAATTCACCGTCATCGTCGCCGAGTCCGCACCATCGTACGTCCCCTGCCCCTCACTGTCTTCTCATGTCTCAAATGGAGTTGCAGATATCTAGGCCACAGCATGGCCGCCTCCCTCGCCTCCTCCTCCATCCCCGTCCTCCTCGTCCCCGACTCGTCCCTGCACGCCCTGATGCCGCGAATAACCAAATTCCTCCTCGGAGCCCACACCGTCCTCGCCAACGGTGGTCTCTTCGCACTCGCAGGTTCACTCGCCGCTGCCCTCGCGGCGAGAGCTCACTCCAAGCCGGTGGTGGTGACTACTGGGCAATTCAAGTTCGCGCCGGCTTGGAACCTTTATCATGAGTATGGAGCTGTGGATTTCCAGGGTCCGGGAGGGGTGGTGGGGTGGGAAGGGAATGGCGGAGGGGGAGGTGTGGAGGGGGTCGAGGTGGTGTATCCTTATTATGATTATATACGGCCTGAGTTGGTCAACCTGTTCGTAACGAATGAGTAGGTCTCCCTCACTTGAGAAATTGTGCCACGCTGACGAGGTACAGGGGAGACCACTCGCCATCGTACATCTACCGGATCATCAAGGAGGCGTATGACGACGAGGATGTCGAACTGTGACCATATGATCATGCTTCACGTCCCGCTTGAAGAATGTTTTGCCTCGAGATCGTGCAGAGTCAGATAGACTCAGTCTAGCTCCGCCTCAAAGCCTCTTCCACTCGAACCGATCCGTTCCAGCCCCTCCCTCAGCTTCTCCAGTCTCGAGTCCGTCCTCCACCCGACCCACCCCTCCCCAACGAACTTCCCATCCATTACATCCCACACCTCCCGCACGACCTGGTCCTCCCCGTTTGTCGTCCTCGCGAACGCCAAGAGTACGGACCAGACCTGCCTCGGGCTCGGAGCGCGCTTAAAGCTGGGCCCAACACCCGTAGTCGGGGTGAGAGCGATGAAAGACCGGAACAGCTCGTCCAAAGCTTCCTTCGTCCAAGGGCTTGAAACCTCGGGCTCCTCAAGGCCGAGAGCACCCCGGGACCAGATCCAGCTCACCCGATCTTCCTTTCCTTGTGCGGGATCATACGTCTCCCAGAACGGAAAGAGGGGTCGTGCTCGTCGAGGAGTCTTCGGTATCTGTCCGTGACGCGCGAATCCTTTAAAGAGACTGAGGTATTCCGGGATGGACGGCGTGTGATCGAACTCGAACATGTGTCGCATGATGGTAAGCGCAGCGGGAAGATGACCGTTGTAGGAGCAGGCATGGATGAGACACGCGAAGGTCAGCCGAGAGGGAATCAGGCCCTCCGGGATACCGAGGAGATCCCGCGGTTCGATGTTGAAAGGCGGAGGCAATGGCTCATCGTCGTGCGATCCGCAGAGCTTCGAATACGCCGATACCACGACATCCCATTTCCCAGCGATGGCATGAATGTAAATGACGTGGTTGATGAGCGCGATTTGCCCCTCGTAACTGTCCACCCTCTGTAGCGCCGAGTTGAGAAGCTGCGGAATATCGTCGATCCGTCCACTTTTTTCAAGCAGCACCTGTTTCGCGAGGAAAGCGTAGCTGTCCGGCTCGATCCCTGCACCCTGCATACTATCCCACCATGGCCCGAACCTCCTCGTCTCGGCTGCCAGACCGCAGAGGTACAACATATGATTGACGGTCTGGCGATAATACCGCCTTTCTCTTTCAGTCTCGAGGGCTGAAGGGTTGGGAAAGAGCGCCGATAGACTTCTCTCAGCTGCACCGATGGCACCGGAAGTCACACGCCGGCGATGTCTCGCCCTTGAGACAAAGGCGGCGACCTCGACTCCTCGTCGGCTGGAACCTTTTCTTAAACTGCGGAGTTCGAGCATGATGCGGGACAACCTCGCATCAGCCGTTTTCCGACCTGCTCCCTCCCGTCGATCGAGCGTGTGAAGCGAATGAATGACCTCGGACAGTTCGGCTGGGGTGAAAGAATGCGATTCGGGGGCTGAGGCTGGACCGAGCTTGGCGTAGGCAGCGTATATATCTTCAGCTGTGATGTCGGACTTTGGAGATTCGATGAGTCGGTGTATGGCTGATAGGCGAGAGGAACGGAGTTGAGGCGATATTGAGTGAAGTCTGAGAGGCTCGTGTACTGCTGATGCACGATCGGTCGGCTGGGATGGGAACGGGATGTCTTCCGGGAGATTGGCGGAGACAGGATCAAGTAGCGATGTTCGAGGCGCAGCCGTTGTCGAGAAGGCCCTGCGGGAGGAAAGCACCTCGAAAAAGGCCGCTTGCGGGACATCGATATTTCCTGCTAGTCGCTTGAGCCGCTTTTTGCCTTCTTTCTGCTTGTTCAGGTGCTTGAGCTTTCTCTCGTAGTGACCTATTTGCCACGTTAGATTACACTCATGACAATCACTAGTATCACTCCCCACCGTACAAGCCTGCGGTAACGTCCTTGCGCAGAGCTGCTAGACTCTCCCTGGCAATGACCTTGTTGCCTATGGCCGCTTGAATCGCTAGCTCAAAAAGTTGCTTCGGTACAACGTCCTCTATTCCAGATCAGCGATGTTCGTACTGGCTCGCAACACATACTGAGCTTCTTGCACCAAACTCGCCCAACCGACTGCGCGGCATCTCGATGGACGATCATGGCGAGCGCGTCTACCGGCTTCCCGTTGAGTAGAATGTTGATCTAGTAAAACCAGTCAATCCAGCATTAAGAACATGTATTGCGGAATGGCAGCCCCACCTTGACCATTGGAGATGCCCCGTAGTCCGCTTTCTCATAGTCGAAAGAAGCGAAGCCGGAGCTGGAGCTCTTTAGTTCAGAGAAGAAGTCCGTGACAATCTCTGAAGACACCGATATGGGCTCAACCCTTTTCACCCCCGAAGAGCGACTGAGACTCACCAGACAGTGGCAGCAAATATCGCAAAACAGCCCGACCTGTAGTCTCGAGGACCTTGTACTCTTGTTGTGTACCACGATACCTCGAGCATAGGTCCATCATCTGGCCGATATACTCTGAGAGACATGAGCCTAGACATTGAGAAATGAGTCTCGATCCACCGACGGGCACGACAATGGTGGCATTGACTGAAGGCGGTAAACTTCAGGTCCGTGACCAGGGCCCGCGGCGGCTCACCCATCGGCTCCTCCACACGTACGACCTTCATGTTGGCATCTGTCACATCCGGGAAGTCCGAGGGATTCGAAACGTACTGCTGCCTTCCACCTTGAAAGACGACTGCAAGACATAAATGTGTCAGTGTCGCCTGAACTATAAACTGAACGAGATCCACCCTTGTATGGCACCGTAGGGGCGGTAATAATGACATTAGATGAATATTCGTCTTCGAGTCGCTGGCGGCTGAGGGTTTCATCAGGCATTGTCCGGGCTGAATGGCTGCGACCCACAAGACATCCATATGAAGGGTCCCAAGAAAGCCTAGTCGAAAGCCCTGAGATAATGCGGCGGATGACTCGCGTTGTACCATTACTGCGGATCCTGGATGAGCTGCCAATATCTGACGGTAATTGATACCCACCGCTTCGGTCGTTCAGGGTGAGCTTGAGCTATGGTGAGCTCGCGGTCGGCATCTGGGGTGCAGCTCACCCGCTCGATCGCCTCCTCCAGCTTCGCAAAGTCCCCGGAGTCCATGGGAAAGACGCCGGCATATACCTGGAAACCCATGAGCCGAGATCCTCCTCAAACGCTACCATGCGCACCATCGCTTTCATCGCCTTAAAGCCTGGCAACGCCTCTACCATCTTGTCTGCAAGACAGACAGTATCTCCGATGAACGCTAGTACCTGTCAGCTTTTTTTCTACCTTGTATGATCTTACCCTCTTCAGAGTTCTTCATGTTGCATACCAGGTACCTTGTCCAGCTGATCAGCATCATCTGATCTCGCGATGACGACCGGTACGACGAGTCTCACTCACCCCACTTGACCCTCGTACAGCTCATCGACCGGCACTTCTTCCGGATTCTGCAGTCCGACCTCGAGTACTTCGTACTTCCGATCCGCCTGGAGGAATTTGACCTTATCGCCCTTCTTCAGCGAGCCGGAGAAAATCCTGACGAGCGAGACGACACCGCGGTAATGATCGTAGCTATCCTAATGTTCAGTCCAAGCCTTATCGCTGGGGAGCCAAGATGAGCTGAATAACGGAATCTCACTAGGTGTCAAAGATGAGTCCCCTTAACTTTCCATCCTGACTCTCCCACCCCCTCGGCGCAGGTAGCCCCTCCACGATCTGCTTCAACACCTCGTCAACACCAAGCCCGCTCTTCGCGCTGATCCGAATGTGTTTCTCCGCTGGAAGACCTAGAGACGAAGCGATTTGCTCGGACGTTTCGGCAGGCGCAGCATGGGCGAGATCCACCTTATTGATCACGGGGAGGAGGGTGAGTTTCGCGTCCAGTGCATGATGGAAGACCGAAAGAGTCTGAGCTTGGATGCCCTCTGTGCGTCTGTCAGTGCGGGTCTACTACGATCGACAGCTGCTCGAGCTGACGATATTGCCAGCACTCACGAGTACAGTCGACGAGGATGAGTCCTCCTTCGCATGCTCCCAGACTCCTCGATACTTCATAGCTGAAGTCGACATGGCCAGGAGTATCGATGAGGTTGATGAGGTACTTCTGTCCGTCTGTGTGGGTGTGGATAATCGAGACGGTTTGGGCTTTGACGGTGATGCCCCGCTCGCGCTCCACTTTGAGCTTGTCGAGGAACTGAGGGAAAGATGTTGCTGGAAGAGTATTCGTCATCTACGGCCAAGCACGATCAATTTGTCCGTCAGCTCTCCAGCTGATAATAACATCGCTGCTTGGCCCACCTGAAGGAGACGATCTGCAAGCGTCGATTTGCCGTGATCGATATGAGCGATGATGGACAAATTTCTGCGAGGACCACGATACGTCAGGCTCCATCAGACACCAATAAACCACGATCCCGCGAAGTGGAGACAGCGTAGATATCGAGCTCACCGTATTCGTTCTGGTGGGAACTCCGCCATATCGATCCTCCGCCTCTTGCTCGAAGGCTCGGCCGAAGACTTTGAAGCGAATGAAGCCCGGGATAAAGAGAAAGAGCGGGAAGAACTACATCTTGAAGTGCTAGGGATAGGTCTCGCTGTGCCGGGATATTGGAACGAGGCTGCAGCTGCAAGATCCGAGCTCGGACCAGCTGTGGACGTCGAGAGGGAAAAGTACAGAGCTCGGGATTGGCGGGTCCGTCGTATGCAGGCGATACAAGGTCGAGTCACCGAACCATCAGACCGCATAACCGAGTCCAGGATGACGCTCAATCTGCCGCGATACGATCTGGAGATGATACCGGCAGAAATCTCTGCCAGAGAGGTTGGGAGTCACGGACATCCCTGATACTCCGCCCACCCCGCCGAACGTGCCTGAGCCATCACGCCTTACGATGCAAAAGTTTGAATTCGGATTCCAGAGCTATGGGCCGCCATGTTCGATCTTTCATCCGCTCTGTTCGGTTCGCAAATTCCGTCGATAGTCGCCAAGCAACACGATGGCTGCCCGCTTCGCCAGACATGCTCTGCGGCTATCAGCTCGAGCTTATGCGACCTCCGTCACTGGATACGGCAGGGAGGTGGAGGGCTTCGTCGGAGCAGTCGGTAACACACCTCTTGTACGTCATATCTTTCACTTCCCTCCCATCTCGCATCAAACTAATCAAGACTTCCTTAGATCCGACTGAATCGCCTCTCGACCGAAACAGGCTGCAACATTCTTGCCAAAGCCGAATTCATGTCTCCCGGCGGATCCGTGAAAGACCGAGCCGCTCTCTTCCTCGTGAAAGACGCAGAGGAGAAAGGTCAAATCCGACCTGGAGGTACCGTCGTCGAAGGAACAGCTGGGAATACGGGTATCGGACTGGCACATGTGTGTCGGAGTAAAGGGTATAAATGTGTTATCTATATGCCGGATACGCAGAGTCAGGAGAAGATTGATTTGTTGAGGATGCTGGGTGCGGATGTACGGCCTGTTCCTGGTTAGTCACCAAGCTGCTTCCCTGTCTTCGAGATCTTGCTGACGTGGTGGATCAGCTGTGGCGTTTGACAACCCGATGAATTATAATCACCAAGCAGCCCGATATGCGGAGTCATTGGATAACGCCGTCTGGACGAACCAATTCGACAACCAAGCAAATCGAGAAGCCCATATCCTCACGACCGGTCCCGAGATCTGGAATCAGACAGACGGTGGGAACCTCGACGCCTTCATCTGTGCGACTGGGACGGGAGGAACGCTGGCGGGAGTCACGCGGTACTTGAGTGAGAAGACTGGTGGGCGGGTCGAGGGATGGTTGGCAGATCCGCCGGGAAGTGTGCTTTTCAACTTGGTGGAGAATGGGAAAGCTGCGCGGGAAGGAACTGGGTCCATCACGGAAGGTACTTTGGCTCCTTTCTGCGCGGGATAAGCTGATTGGGAGTAGGTATCGGCCAAGGAAGAGTGACGAACAACCTCGCACCCGATCTCTCCCTCCTGACCGGCGCCATCCACATCCCCGATTCAGAATCCATAAAAATGGTCTACCGCTTGCTCGACGAAGAAGGCTTGTACGTCGGTGCCTCATCCGCGCTGAACGTGGTGGCCGCGACCGAGCTGGCGAAGAAGAAGGGGAAGGGAAGTACCGTTGTTACCATCCTTTGTGACGGGGCGTATCGGTGCGTCGAGAGGTCCTTTGAGTTTCGAGAGAGGTTACTGACGGCTGGGATAGGTATCAAGCGCGATTATTCTCTCGAGTGTGGTTGGAATCGAAGGATCTTGTTCGACATATCCCGGAGAAGTTGCAAAAGCAGTACATTGTTCTTCCTTAGACCCGGATTTCTCGTCACGCATGCAAGCAGCATATCACGAGTCGCTCGAATTGCACGCAGCGGCATTTGATCCCAACGTAATCGATGCCGGATACCTGTATACCGCTCGAGATCCCATGCAAAACAGCATATACCAGCCAGCACGTCCCAGTCCTTTGTGACCCCTAGCAGCGATCCGCTTACCGAGTCCAGTCCGGTTTGGGGCAACGCGATGATCCCCTCTCCAGGACAAAGTTGGCGCGTTATGCGGTATTCTAGACGTCTTGCAGTCTGCGTGCCCGTCTTTGCCGGCCCTTTCTCTGTAGCTGCTTGGGTAAATACGGCCGTACCTCTGTCGCTCTACCTGGCCAGTAGCTTATGGCACTTTCGTCGGGAGCCTTCCAGCGGTCGCCCGACGTAGGTGTTTTCACAGTTTCAGGAGTCGTACTTTGTACCCGCCGGATGATTCAGGCTGTCGGCTCGGAAAGTCGTTCCAAGCTACGCGAAGGTGACTCAACGAGGTAGATTCTTCCAAACCAAGCAGATCAAGCCAGCAAATGCATCACCATTTCCGCTTGAACAAGCTTTTCTTCTTTTCGCTTTCCCCATCTCCCTTCATATCCTTATCCTTCTTGCTCCGCCCCAGACTCAATCGACTCTCCTTACCGCTCGACAAGGTAAGATTCGACATCCGATCGGTGATAGCACTATTGAACGAGCTCGAATGTTGCATCGGTGGTGAGTGTGTTTGGATTTGCGGTGCTCCGGGAGGCGGTGCGAGTGGAGGGGGACCGACAGGAGGGACCCAATATTTCGTATCGAGGATGCTGCGCGGGATCAATTCACTCGCCTCACGTCATCGACATGGAGAACCACTGACCTCTGATAAGTTGAAGGTCGACCTGGTGATCGAGCTGGGCGACCAGGTGCTTCAGGATGAGGCTGTGTGGCGTTCGGTGCCCGACCGCCAATTCCACCTCGTCCAAGCGCTTTCAGATCTTTGACAAATCTCTCTGGCGTGATGATATGCGTTGAACCTGCTCACACTGCATCAGTCCATTCTCCGTCGATGAGGACAGACGCACCGATGAAGATCTCCTTCCCTAAAGCCTGACCAACAGAGTATGCCAATCGCATCTCCGAGTATGTCATGCCTCCCGCCACGAACAGAATCAACCGTTGCTTTCCCTCAGTATTGCCCATCCGCGCTGACGGAGCTTTGTGCCATGTGGGCCGTGCACTCCGAAGGGAAGACGAGGGACCGACCAGAACCGGAGGGAGACCGCCTGGTCGCAGAGAGTTTGACAGTTCGGGCGGAACGTCTTTGACGAATGGGAAGGTATTTTGGTCTAAGCGATTGTTGTTGTGATCCTGCGGAGCGGATCAGCTTAGCATCGTCTCCGTCCGAGAGGAGTAACTTACTTCCAGCATCATCTGGACTACCGGCTTATATCGTGACAGCTCGTATTCGCCTTCTGCAGTTACGAATTTCTGCTTTATTCTCGTCTTCGTCGATCGATCCTTCGCATCCTGTGCACGAGGTCAGTGGAGACCTCCCAAGCTGGCCCTGACCCACTTTGACGACTTTGGCGCCAAGGTACACTAGGTTGTTCACTGCCTCCTGCTCGGACAAGGATAATCGAGCATGCTGAAACAGTCGCCGTCGATCCTCATCCGCCACGCCGTCCCGGAAGAGGACATAAAGCGCGATCATCCGGACCTTGTCAATTGCACTGCACGGGCGGCACCGATTAGGACTCATCATGCAAGTCTTACCAAATGACTCACGTCACATTTGGATCATCCAGTAACGGCACCATCTCCTCAACAAGCGTCTTTGGTGTCTTCCCCTCTGCGGTGAAACCAGTCGCGCAGCACTGTCCAGCTTCATCAGTTTTTCGCTTCCCGGACCACGGAACACGGCAGACTTACCTGTTCGACATTCGCAGCCAGACTAAGCTTCTTTTTTGCAAACCTCGACATGCACTCTTGCGCCATATCCAAATGCAGGGAGAATTGCTCCCGTTGTGTTTGAAACTGCGGCAAATTTGCAAGCATGTCCTTTAGGTCGTTGACATTGACATCCCCACCTCTGCAAGACCATCAGGTTGATCCATGGAGGGAGCTGAAACGGTCCTACCCGCGAAATCCGGCGTGCTCCTGTGCGAACTTGCCGAAGTTGGTCATGAGAGTATCGATGGCATCCTTCATATGAAGATGCCGAACGGAAACCCAGACGAGATCCGTGTCGTTCAGCTCCGCAACCTTCTGCTCTTTTCCGCCGACTGTGTTTTCGTACGTATATCTGAGCAATCATGAGTAGGCATAGATCGCATGGTCAGGTGAACGGACTGGTAGTGGGATCCATCTTCAACCTTCAGCAAGTCATTGACCATCGCTTGATACCAGAAGTCGTGAAGGAAGGGTGCTACGGGATCCATGGAACGGTCGACGATGAAGAGCACGGCTTTTGGCCGTGTTGATGGGGCCTAGTACCGATTTAGCCATCCTCCTTACACGCTAGAGTCAGGTTGATACCCACTGGAAACTCGGGATTTGCTGTCATGTACTCGTCCAGGTCATTCTGCACCTGTGATGCCAGCTTCCTGCTCAGATACTCCCCTACCGGCTCCGCCTGCCTCGAGCCATTGCTTGGACCGCCCATGGCCGATCGCCATCTCAAGCTCTGAGGTTGTTGCTGTGAAGAGGGAGGTGCAAGAGAGTTTGACGTAGCGGACTGAGCTAAGGGACCGAGTGGTGGATGATGGGAAGGTTGATAATACCGGATATAAGGGTTCTCGTTGACCGTAGAAAGGAGGTTGAGCAGCTAGAGGGCAAGATAAGCGACGCGGAGTAAATAACCGGCTTGGCTGACTGATCGGCTGGCCACCTTGACATCATCCTCAAACGCCTCCATCGCAAAATCCGCAGAAGTTGCTCCGCCCAGCGCCCCAAACATCGAGTAGAACGCTGAAGGAGTCTTCATCGTGAATATCCGATCCTCCAAAGCTGGTCGATGGTCGGAACCGCTGGCTGTACTGTACGGATGACCCACCCCAGAAATTACAATACAGCTCAACAAAAGCCTTCAATACATCACTCGGCAAGCTTCCCGTCAACTTCTGCGCTAGCCCATCGTCGATACCTGACAGAAGGTTAGCACCAGAGAGCAGACCCGACGAAGGGGACTTGCCGTCGATGAAAAAGAGGTTCGCTGATTTGTACGTCCGCCGTCCGAACGAAAAGTCCGCGATGATACGGTCGACATTCTGTGATGTGGGTGTGAGGAGGTAGATGGCGTCCACGGACATAGGCTGCCGAGGGGAATGGAGGGGCTCGACAGCTGGTCCAGATTCGCATTAGCTAATTATTCCCTTCCGACAACCAGCAGAAACCCACAGGTGACATTTTGCTGAAGGATGTCGAAGTTCTTGTAGACGGTGTCGAGGAGGGCTTGGGAGTGATCATCGGTAATAAGTATCTTCCATGTTCCCGCGGGTATGGATTGGAGGGCCGAGGTAAACCCTGCATCGATAGACTGAGTCAGCTAACGATTCCTCTTCCGAAGGATGGTGGTCAGACGACGGGAAGACCTGACCCCCACCGGAAGACAATGATCGTCCTACGTTGGGTTCGACGGCTGTGACAGCGACTTACGAGCCTTCAGTAGGTCTTTGAGCGTCATCTTCTGGTGGTGCGAGGATTGAAGGAAGCCCAAAGACAATGCTAGGGTAGTGAAGATTCAAGGAATGGCCGACAACAAAGATGCGTCATAAAGTCTTGGAAACCGCGGCCTCGGCCACCGCTTCGTCCCGGAGCCGGAACGCGTTCTTCATTCCAGTGAATTTCCGGCGCGTTGACCTGTAATTACACTTGACTCAGTAAGCGACTCAGGCAGAAGCCGCACCCGGCAGGTCCGAGATGGACGAGCATGTCCTGCGGTGCCTGGAAGCGACACTTTCGCCCGAGGAGTACCTCCGCCGCGGTGCTGAGGACCAGCTAAAGCAGCTCTTCCTTCATCCTGGTGAGATCAAAGCCTTGTTCAAAGGAATGGTCTGACGCGGATTAGACGGAGGATCGAGCCTAGCGAGGCTGCTTCTCTCGGATGGTGTCAAGCTCTCGCAGCGCCAGATATGTTTCACCTCAACACGATGGCAGCTTGACTGACATCAGTATTGTATTGACGATGACACTCCGCGGGCATCCTGCTCCAGCAGTACATCTCTCGACACTGGTCCCCGGCTTCGCCTGCTTACCAGGGTCCCATCATACCATACCAGGCAAGTTTGAAAACTCAGAACGAGCTGGACGATTAGTGATCAGGTCTTAGATTAAAGCGGAATTGCGTCCTCTCATCTTCCACGGCCTGTCAGACGAAGAGAGCAAGATCCGCTCGGCCAGCGTAAATCAATCCTGATGTTTGAAGCTACGCTGATGATGGTATCGATAAATAGGCCTTCGCTCTGTCTACCATCGCCCGCTATGATTGGCCAGATGACTATCCTGATCTGCTATCATCACTGATAGCATTACTGCAATCTGGATCCGCCAATCCTGTAGATGGGGCGATGAAGGTCATAGCCGAGCTAGTCGAAGAAGATCTCAGCGAGGATCAGCTGCTGCCCGTTCTGAACAATCTCGTGCCGGCATTGATTGTTGTTCTCGGAGATGCGCAGGTCAATCATCCCGTCTGAACCGCATCCTCGGGCTAACGTGAGCAGGTCCACTCTCCCGCCACACGAGCTTCCACAGTCAATGCATTTCGCAAGGTCATTCGAATGCTCGAGACAGTACGAGATGAGCATCCACAAGCGGTCCGGCAGGCCCTTGAGCAGATCGCCCCGGTGTGGCTAGGGGCATTTCGGCAAGTGTTGTCGGCGGACGCGGCGGCAGAGGTCTCAGACAGCTGGGAGTCAATCAGGATTCGGATGGAGGTTTTCCGGGTACATCTCAGCCTAGAAGTCATGGTCTCGGCTGATGAGCTTCTTGTCAGACCTTATCGACGTTTCAATCCGTCTTTCCCCGTGTCCTTGCACCAGACCTAGAGAAATACCTCCAGCTCTCCATCGATAATCTTACCTCCCTCATCTCCCTGTTCCACTCATATCATCTTTCCGCATCGCCCGACGCTCCCGGACCACCATCACCCCCATCGGACGTCGGTCTCATCGCTCCGAAGATGGGCATCGATGATCTGGCTTGCACCGTTTTTGACTTCCTGACCCCGCTCGTGCGAACGACCAAGGCTGCGTCAATTCTGGCCTCAGGAGATAAGGGGAGGGAGATGGGAACGCACGTAATGGAGAGTCTGGTCAGCTTGCTGATGGAGTACACTCAAGTCTCGAGGGTAAACGTGAGCATGCACCGACCTGTTTGGAAAGATTAGGCTGATGATTTGATATACAGGAAGAGGAATGGCTAGAGGATGCAAACGCGTTTATCATAGACGATGATGCCGACACGGATCAGTATGGCTTACGGGTAGTGGGTCTCGATCTGCTCGGGGTGAGTACCATGAAATGGCTCAGCCGGATTTTGACAAAAGTCTCATAGTCGTTGATCGACAAGTGGCCGCAAGCGGTGGTGCGGCTACTGCAGAACGCTATGAAACGAGTCGTGCACAACTCCGCGCGGGCGAAGACATCAGGTGACGCCACTTGGTGAGCGAGCTGTCTGTTTGGATCATTCACTCCCTAATAGACAATAAGGTGGAAGCCACTTGAGGCGGTTCTGGCGTTGTTAGGCGGGGTAGCGGATGACATCTGCGATCTTCTGGATATTCACGAGACCGACGATCAACCGAAATCGATTGACGTGGAGGACCTACTCGATCAGGTCATACCCAGACTGCTCCACCAGTCAAGTGGGTACAGACGTATTTCCCAATGCACCCAAGCTAAATCTACGCCGCAGATACTCCCTTCCTACAGGGTCGCGCGTTCATCTTTGCTAGCCAGTATGCTTCTCGGCTCTCGGCTGGGCTGGCCGGCCAGTATTTGTCGGCAGCTGTACTCGTGCTGGAATCAACTTCTGTTAGCGTACCAGTGAAAGTCTCAGCAGTGAAGACAGTCAAAAAGTGCGTGACCACCGCCGAACTCTCAAACCCAAACTGATAGCGCGACCTTGTCTAGCTTTTGCCGCTTTATCGACGTCGGGGTGATGCAACCCCATTCTCGCAAGATCCTGGCCCTTCTCCTCCCCCTGATTCAGCACACCACGAACGAAACCCTTTATCTCCTGATTGAAACGCTTCGAGCTGTGCTTGCACTCGATAAGGATGTCTTGACTCCGGAATCTATGCCTGAGATGGCAGTGCAGATCTACGTAGCCTGGTACGCTCATTCGAACGGTAAGCAGAGTGACTCTCTTCAGTCCTGATCGTCAGATCCGGTTCTCACCGCCATTGTCGAAGAGCTGTTCGAGGCTATCGTTGTCCTGCCGAATCGGGCTGTCGTCCATAGTCTCGTTGTCCACGCGCTCCCGATGTTGACCGGCGCCATCGTATCGCCATCCACGGCCGAAATGGTACACCTTCCCGGAGAAGCGATTCAGCTCGCCAACAGCTTGTTGCGGGGTCGTGCTGGACCGATCGAGGAGGAATTTGTTCCAACGGTAACAGCCGCGATCATCTCGTGCTTGCGACAGACGGATGATATAGAAGTGATCCAGGTTCGTTCTCCGTCGAGTGGCCCGTCGGTCTAATTTGTATAGCACGGGATGATCCACCTGACCCTTGTTGTTCGGAAAGACTGCGAGAAACTTATCACGTGGTCAGTCGGGATTCGGGATTTGCGCTCCTGCTGAAGAAGAGCTAGGCATGACAAAGATGGCTCGAACGGCATTTCGAGCATCTTTGGCCTTCTTGGCCGTTTTCTCGCGCCCAGTTTCTCGGAGTCCGGCGGGATCTTCGTCGGTGACCTCATCTCGCATCTTTTCCGGAAGGCTGGGTCAGCGATAGGCCCAGTCCTACCAGATCTTCTGAAGGTGCTAGTGGAGCGATTGGCCGTCGCACGGCTCCCCTCGTTCGTCCAGGTAAATCTCCCAGTACAGCGCCATCCCCAGTACTGAGAATCGCTTCTTAGAGCCTAGTATTGCCGTTTGCCTATCTCTTCGGCACGGAGCACGCGCAACCTACCATAAATCTTCTGTCCCAACTCGCCGTCACAGTAGTGGACGGATCGTTCAAGTCCGCGCTGGATGTGGTGCTGTATGCATGGAGTGACACGAGCGATACCATTACCGGTTCTTGGAATATACGAGTGAGGTGAGCAATGTCATAGCAGGGACTTCATGAAGCATCGGCTGAAGCCCGCAGCGACCTAGGGATGTGCAAGCTCTTCGAGATGCCACATTCGAGGTTGCAAGAGATCGTTGTGAAGGGGGACCTGATCATTTCCAAAGCAAACCGGGATAGTATGTAAGATCCTCCTTTGGGGGCTACTGTCTAACGACTGGATGACAGCTATCATGACCCGCTCGAAGACCAAGATCAGTGAGCATCGTCAGGAGTTCGAGAAGTTTCAGCTCATCATCGACCAGCGCCGGATCACTTTACACAGATCCCCTTTCCGGTCAAAGCGCTCAAATCGCTGCTCAAGGATGTTCAGATGACTGAAACGAAACCTTCCAACAACGGCAAATCACGAGATCTGGATGTTGAGGAGGACGACGGAGTACGTCCATCCCCCTATCGAGACTGTGATGTCTCTGATTGGGGAAATGTATAGGATGACGAGTGGGATGACGATGATCCGCTCGGCGACACAGCGCCAGTTGGGGAGTTCGACTATCTGTCATGTAGGCGATACTGGTTCGTTGGATCACTTGAGCTGATTCGGCTGAGCAGCGTGGATGGAAGACGGCCCAGCACACGACGACGCGCAAAATGATGATGAGGATCTGCGATCGGATCCCGTTGCAGAGGTTGACATGGGGGTCAGTCCGCTGAATGTTGATCGGGGTGGTCCGACTATTGGATCCGCTCTCGATCCGATTAGCAGAGCTGATTTGTCCCAGCAACACATCCGAGATACCCTAGCGCGATGTTATGCGAGCAACGTCAATGGGATGCACGAGATGATTGGGGCTTTGACAGAAGGGGAGAAGGCGATTTTACGGAGTGTTTTGACTCTCTGATCGTGTCTAGTATATTATCATCAGCATAGTCTATATCATGCACCGTATTCACAGGATGGCGTGGATACGGCCTAGTGATATGTCGTACCAGAAAGCTCCAGGTTATCGACTTGAAATGACACCATCAAGAATTAATTTTATGTCGTCCTGTTGTCAACGACAAAGTACTCTTCTGCAGCCCAGACGTGTTCCGCGAAGCGTAGTGTGTATCAGCACTGGATACCGAGCAATTCACCTTGGCCATCGAATCGAACCGTCAGATTTGAGGTGCTGCTGAAAGCGCCCTGGGGAGGGCAAGCGCATATTGCATCCTCTCCCCAACCCCATTTCGCCTATACATCTCATTCATCGGGTATATCGGCGGGCTTCTTGATCCCCTTCGACAGCTTGTAATACACCACCGTCGAGTCGGACGTGACAATAGCCACGTAGATCATCTCCCTATCAAGCGTCTCGTTCGCTTCGCCTTCCTCCGCTACTCCACTTGTCCCTCCTGGATCGTCCGTCTCGCCTCGATCCCTCGCTATTCGCCGTCGCAGCTCGTCAATATCCGGTACGAGTGGTGGGACCGGCTCAGGTAATGATGTGATGCGAAGGGAAGATAGCGATGCGAAGATGGATTTCAGGGAGGAGGGTTGGAGTGCAGTGGTGTGAAGCGGGAGAGGGAGGACTGCTCGTAATGGATCCTGATACCCATCAGCTCGCTGAATTCTCCTCATAAAGCTTACACGTACTGATTTCCGTTTGTGGCCGACGATTATTGACCATCCTGATTCAGGCAGCTCGAGCACTCGGAGATCTTTCCATTCGACGGCTGAGGAGCGTCACGATAGTGAGTAGGAAGATTGAGGAATGCAGGAAGGCACGTACAGAGGAAAAGGTCTCGGAAGGATGTGAGGAGGGGTCCTGCCTGGAGCGGACAGGCGGAGAGGATGGGTTGGAGGTGCTGTTGCTAGCTAGATCAGTCATAGAAGCTTCTAGAACCTCGACAATCGCAGCAGGACTCACCAGAATATCGTTCGTCATGTTACTTGTCTCTGTTGAACAGCTGTCTGCCAATATGAGTCTAGAAGCGCTGGTCTTGGCGGAACGTCGCGTGGCCGAGTTCCTGGATTAAGGGGAAACAAGTATTCCATCAATTCAGACGGAACGGCCCCGGAGATACTTGCCCCAGACTTGCGAATTCCTCGCGGAAAGCTGCACTCTCTCCTCTCTGTGATCCCCTTCTTGATCCCCATCATGGCTTCTCGCACCGCCCTCTCTCGCCTTTCCACTTCCATATCACGCTCCGCTACCGCCAACCTATCCACTTCTGCAGCTTCCAAGCTCGTCTCCCGGAATGCTCTCGCTTCCACCCCCCTTGCCAGAGTGAGCCGGAGTGCCCCGCGATTCCTGGTTGGCGAGCAGAGGCGAATGGCCAGCTCTGACGAAGGAAGGGGCTCTATGGTGAGCCCAGCAGCTGATATGGCGAGGGACATTGAGCTGACGTGGGCTAGACGGTGAGAGAGGCGTTGAATACTGCTATGGAGGAGGAGATGTTGAGGGATGAGACGGTGTTCATCATGGGGGAGGAGGTGGCGAGGTACAATGGGGCGTACAAGGTGGGTAGAATCCAGCTATATGGGTTATGTACTGAGGTTCGCGTAGATCACTAAGGGTTTATTGGATAAATTTGGGGAAGACCGGGTCATCGATGTGAGCGATCAATCCGGGCAGCTCCAAATACAGCTGCGCAAACTTTGATATGCTTACGAGATCCCTAGACCCCCATCACCGAGTCAGGTTTTGCTGGCATGGCAGTTGGCGCAGCCCTTTCCGGTCTCCGACCAATCTGCGAGTTCAGTACGTCCACCTTCGCCTCCACTTCCTCTGCTTCAGCTGATAATTGCCTAGTGACCTGGAACTTCGCGATGCAGGCCATCGACCAGATCGTCAATTCCGGTGGAAAGACGTACTACATGTCAGGCGGCAACGTCCCTTGTCCCGTCGTGTTTCGCGGTCCCAACGGTGCGGCTGCTGGTGTGGCGGCTCAGCACTCGCAGGATTACTCGGCTTGGTATGGGAGTGTGCCGGGATTGAAAGTGATCAGCCCGTGGAGTGCTTCGGACTGTAAGGGGTTGTTGAAGAGTGCCATTCGGGACGCCAATCCGGTAGGTCCAACACACTCGCCACCCATTCGCCGCGAATGACAGAGGGAATCGGGGAGTTGCACCTTCTAACCGAATTCGGTATCAGGTGTGCTTTCTTGAGAACGAGCTGCTCTACGGCGTGTCCTTCCCCATGACCAAAGAGGAGATGTCGGACGATTTCCTCATCCCCATCGGCAAGGCCAAGATCGAGAAGGAGGGTTCCGACGTCACGGTGGTCGCGCACTCGAAAATGGTCACGCATGCGCTAGAGGCGGCTGAGATACTGGAGAGGGAGGATGGGATCAAGGTGGAGGTTGTGAACCTCAGGTGGGTCTCGGTTGTACATGCTCTTCACCTCTCCTCTTCGAGATGGTGAAGATCACGTCGCAGGGGACTCGCTTATGGTTAATGGTACTACAGGTCCATTCGCCCGCTAGATATCGAAACCGTCATCTCCTCGGTTAAGAAGACCAATCACCTCGTCACGGTAGAGGGCGGCTTCCCCGGTGAGTCAAGATTCACTCTGCGGGTTTTCTTTCGTTGACGTGTCTCAGCCTTCGGTGTCGGTTCCGAAATTATCGCTCAGATCTGCGAATCTACCGCTTTCGACTTCCTGGATGCTCCGCCAGAGCGTATCACTGGTGCTGATGTCCCCACTCCTGTAAGCCGTTTGGCATGCCTCCGATCATGTCGCGTCACTGATGGCGCTCAGTATGCCGAGTCTCTCGAGACCATGGCATTCCCCGATACTCCCCTCATTGCTAGAGTGCTTAAGCGTCATCTTTGTGCGATCATTCTTCTCACGATTTCGAATGAATCAAGCTGATTGTTCGCAGATCGCCAATAGATGGATCAGTATGACTGGTCTGAACAGGAGGTCATGACGACAGCCACGCTTCTCTCCGTAGACATTGTTATGCATCGTATGATCTCATCGCAAAGTATGGTAGCTTCGTGAATGATCTGCATCGATTCAGATGGCATACCTCTGCAGGCCCACCAAATTTGAGGTGCCACCGGGTATCAAAGCTCCGCGGCCGCGTCATTACATAAGTTACACAGGCAGGTGATCGCTCATCTTCATATTCACCTCCTTTCAACTTGTATCATCGCCTCTTTATCCGCCACCGGCATCAAGACCGCTCAGCTCCTCCGCAGGGGATGTACTCCCAAATCTCGCCGCTGTGCTTATTGCTATCCGCCGCCCGATGTCTCGCCTTGCCCGTCGACCCGCTGCCATCATCATCATCTCTCCACAATCACGGCCGATTAGCGAATGAGATCCAATCGAACTTCGCAGAACCGCCACGTCTCCCGATCACTCCTACTGGTGAGGGGCAGGGATGGTTAGCTAGGTGGTTGAGTATGGGTGGGGAAGGGGTCGTCACTGTTTGTGTGAGTATCCGCTCTCTCTCTCTCTCTCCCATCGAGTCGTACCACAATTAACGGCAGACTCCCCGATGAGGAAGAGGGAGTCAGTACTGATGCGCTGTGATATTTAGCTCGGCGATTCTAACTTCACCCTACCCCATCGACCCGCCGCTTTCCCCTCCCACCTCTCCCCTCCAATCTCTCTCCCCATCCGCGGCTACCTCACCCCCTTCTCCCAACTCCCCGCAATCTCCTCCAAGCCCGTACACGACGACATATCCTTCGCCTGTCTTCCCCCATTCTTCCCTCCGATCCGATACACCCCTCCCACCGAGCCATATACGATCGCCCTGATCGAGCGAGGCGCATGTGACTTCGCCACGAAGATCCGAGCTGCGCAAGAACGGGGTGCGGGAGCGGTTATCGTAGGTGATGGGAGAGCGAGGATGGATGAGAGTGAGGAGGAAGGGAGAGGGAGGGAGAATCTGATTACTATGTTCTCGCCGGAGGATACAGAGTCGATCTTTATTCCTTCCGTGTTTGTGTCCAGGGCGAGCTATTTGGGGTTGTTGGATCTGGTGGGGAATGGGACGGGTTTTGGGAGGGGGGATGGGAAGGGACCGTTTGTGGATCTTAGCGAGGGATCGGATGAGGGCGGGTGAGTGGCCATGATTGCTTTTGGTCCACTTCGCTGAAGCCTTGGAATTCACAGAGCGCTGAGCAGTCTGCTGAGTTTCGCACTTCTGATCCCCTCGCTTTTCCTTCTCGCCACTATCGCCGTACACCGCATCCGTATCGCTCGGTACGCCATACCGAACCCAAACAGGGTACGAAAATCTAATAACTCGTTTAGGCAACGCGAAGCAGACCGTGCTCCACCGCTAGTCGTCCTCTCTCTACCCGAGCGAATCTGGACCCCCGACATCGTCTGGGAGAAAGAGGATTCCGACGACTCGGACCAGACCCCCACTTCCCGCTCCGTGGCCACCGACGCACCGCCACCCATCTCACCCGCCGAAATCCGAACGCCACCCGCCATACCTGTTCCTGATCCCCTCGCTTCCGCCTCGAGCACCTCCGATCGCCAGAAGGAACGGACAAAGTCGTCGACCGGGAAGAAGTACTTCTCGAAGGATGAGTGCGCGATCTGTATGGATGCTTTCCAAAGAGGGGAGATCGTGCGGATATTGCCGTGCGGGCATGTCTTCCATAAGGATGAGTGCGATGAGTGGTTGTTGAAGTGGCGCAAGCTCGTAAGTCCTCTTTTGTCAGTTGGTCTTTTTCGGCTAAAGATATGGATGCTACAGTGCCCAACATGCCGAGCCGACGTCACTCTCCCACCCGGAGTAGACGTCTCGGGCGTCACCCTCACTCCCGTCGCCGCCGCAACTGACCCCTCTTCAATCCCCGACGCACCTACACCACTAGTCACGAGATTGACTGCCGCGTTCCGAGCTGCTCGCGAGCGAGTCATGGGACGGAGATTACGTCTCGAGGAGGACGTCGGCGAGACCACACCACTAGTCAGCAGAAGTCGCGCCGCATCCGAGGTCACCGCTCGGCAGAGCGAGGGTACGGTCTGAGCAGATTTGGGATATGGATCGGGTGGATCTGGTTGTGATATCTCCATTCACTGTGAATTACCCAATTATGATCGAGAACATGTTGAGATTCTGTATGCATGATGATGGGATACTGGCTGTGTTGTGCAGAGGAGATTGGGGTTGGACTAGTCGCAGTCAACGACGTCCCAGTCTGTCACGAGATATTCGTCGAGGCCGTCCAGCTGGGAGAAGGGGGATCAGCAGTGTCTCCAAAGATGGATCTCGTTCCGTTCGAGACCGATCGAAGGGAGCATAACATAGAGTAGCCGGAGGCTAGGGATTGTGGCAAGGGAAGAAGGCCAGCAGACAAAGAAAACCCACCTCCTTCATGTCATCAGCGGTAAGCTCGAAGTCGAATATCTGGGCGTTGGAGTGTATCCGTCTCTGCGAAACGGATTTCGGGATGACGATGAAGCCCTACATGTCGTCAACATCTCACGGCCCAAAGTTGGCGGGATGACGCACGTGTTGTAGGCCCCATCGTAACAATACCTGCGCCTGCTCCTTCCCATGCGCGTTCGCGATCTTTACCAGTGAAGGATGGTCGAATCGCATCGCGCGAGCAAGCGGTGCCCATGCCTACCCAACGATCAGTCCGAACCGAGCCAGACAAGAGGAGCGAGCACACCTCAAGGAGTATATCGTGCTTGTCGCAGATCTCGACGATGTCCGGATGCCGCATGAACGGATGCAGGTCGATCTGATTGACGACCGGTAACGGTGAAGCAGCATCGACGAGTTCCTGGATGTGTTTCGCCCCCCAATTCGATACCTCCTCACGTCACCCCTGCCCCAGACATTGCGAATTAGGCAGACTCACTCCGATGGACCGGACCAACCCCTCTTTCTGCGCTTCCACAAATGCGCTCCATATCTCCTTTCGCACAGCTGGCCCACCGATGGCAGAGTGCATGAGGTAGAGATCAAAGTACTCGACTCCCGCCCGTTTGAGCGACGTTTTGAGATCCTTCATTGCGGATTCGTAGGTACGATTATGTTTCAGCTTTGACGTCAGAAACACCTCCTCGCGCTTCACTCCGCTCCCTCCTGCTCCCATCAGCGATATACGGTGACAGCGGAAAGAGGGCTGGTGGACGGACTGAGGAAGTCTGCGAGCGCCCTCCCGCACTCCCGCTCATGCTCATACCACTCCGCCGTATCGATATGTCGGTATCCAGACTCGAGCGCCCATTTCGAGGACGAGTAGGTCTCGGTGTCGGACATCTCGTAGACGCCTAGACCGATTTGGGGGATCGTGTGGCCGTCGTGCATCTGTATAACACGACGCTTTTTAGCTGGAGGGTTCGGGACGAAGTGAGGGGAGTGAGCAGGACGGACCTTCAGCCGGCCTCCGAGGGACGTGACAGGGGCGGTCATGATGATTATCTTAGTCTTGCTTTCAAAGTCGTGTCCTTGTCCGTCGGCCAGAATGTGCAGCTCGAGCTGGCCGGATGGCTCGTCACGCAATCCAGACAAGGGTTGTTTTCCGGCGAGCCCCAACAAAATCGTTTCATCCGTTGCAAGGCACGCTCCCTTGGTGTCTGCCTGTTATGAAACGGACGAGCGACAAGAGACAGACAACAGCAAGAAAATGGACGAGGATCGTGAGAAGCCCTTGACCGTCTTCGTCTCCTTCCCATCTCTTTACACCCAATCGCTCATCAACAAAGCTCTCGTCTCCACCCTCCCGAACCTCTCATTGTCCCCAGGTCCCTTCCCCGAAGACTCCACCCCAACTCTCCAATGGTCGATCCCTCTCTCTTCCCCTTGACAAAACTAACCACTCATCGTTCGCTCACCCAGGGCTGACTACGATCTCCTCTCTTTCACCCTCCCCCACTCCCACCCCACCCAATACCTGACCTCATCTTACATCTACCGCAAAGCCCTGATCCGAAAACATCAGCTCCACCTCACCGTTTCCGAATACCTCGCCAAGGTCCGTCATCGGGGTTTGACGAGTGTATTGGAAGGAGGTGGCGTCCCCAGGGGATGGGTGGTGGAGCTGCAATTCGCGGATGAGCTGGATGAGCTTATGAGGGATGAGCTTTGGGAGCTGGGAGAGGATCTTGAGGCGAATCTGGCCATGGAGAGTGAGACACGCCAGTGAGTGCTTTGGATCTGCTGTATAGCCCGCGTTTTAAATTTTGAATGTTGATGGGATGGGTCACAGGTGGTTCATCCTCAAGCCGGGCTTCGCGGATAGAGCGCAAGGGATCCGGATGTTCTCGACCGAGGACGAGCTGTCAATCCATCCCTGAGAATCTCTCGCTTCTTCCACTGATGAACGAGTTAGACGAGCGATCTTTCGGAGCTTCGAGCCGCCTTCGGAGGCCGAGGACGCCGAGAACGAAGACCACGACGTGATCCATCACGAGGACTTCGGGAATACACTTGACTCCGCTCTGGACTCGCTCGCACTAAAGGCGGCTGAGATGGGGTTCGACGGCGAAATCGAAGCAGAAGACCGAGACGATGGTGGGACGGGAGTGATGACCTCCCAATTGAGGCACTTCGTCATTCACGTATGTCCACCTTCGGCCTTTATCCACCCTCGCTGATGTCTGGCATAGGAGTATATGCCTAGACCTATCCTCTTCGATATCGCGCAGAATGCGGAACAGGCATCGGACAAGCTGACGGGTCACAAGGTGAGCTGCATCCCGGAGCCTCAAAGTGATACCTGATATTGTGTAGTTTCACCTCCGCGCCTATGCGCTGATCACCGGCGGATACACCGTCCACCTATCCCGAACCGTGCTCGCCCTCTTCTCCGGCTCACCATACATCCCGCCATCAGCATCCTCGGAAGGTGGAGAGATCGATCTCCGACCGCACTTGACCAATACCTGCCTCCAGACGGACGCGTATGGCGCTCCGACACCGCCCGAGGAGCTCGTCAAGCTCTTTTGGGAGCTGGAAGGTCTTACTGCGGTTCAATCCACCATCACTGGCGGCTTCGAGGACGCAGGCAGGGTGGATCGCGAATGGCTGGATATGACTTTCGCGAAGGTCGGCGAAGTTGTAGGGGAGAGTGTCAAGGCTGGAGCGGAGTGTGGGAGTTTCGGGCTGCAGCTTGTACCTAACGCTTTTGAAGTGCGCGTCATCTCCCCTGGCGAGAACCCTCAGCTGACCGATCCCAAACCAGATTTTCGGTGTGGACCTCCTCCTTTCATTCTCAGAAACATCCCCTGTCCGACCACAGCTGCCCATCCCGACCGTGACGCTGCTCGAGTACAATGCGTCGCCCGACTTTCACCAGTCAGGAGACCGTCTCCGACCGCAGCTGCTCAAGATGTTCAAGGGTCTCATCCGAATTAGCATCCTGCCATTCTTCGGGATCACGGTGTCCGAATCTGGTACGGCAGACGAGGAGACGGTTGAGGGAAATTGGGAGCTGGGACAGGAAAGATGGGGTTGGAGGCTCGTGGGAAGAGGGGAAGTGAGGGGTCCGGGTGGAAGGTAACACAGCGGTCCATCCGTTCACGCCCTGGCCATGCAACAACGCTGTCCTCTTCGCCATTCTGTCAGACCTTCCGGTCGGACTGGAACTCGGCCTTGTCATCGGCTTTGAACAGGCACGGAGAATCTCGCACGCAGGATGGGAGAATCCTGAATCAGCATCAGAAACGTCAAAGCATCTTGTTTACGCTGCGGCCTGCTATGCTTGAAGGACCGAGATGCCCCGAACGAAAGCCCAGTATATGCGCAAATCCGGTAGTATGTATCGGGACGCGAACAAGCAGGATAACTATCCTGCCAGTCCTCGAACGGAGACCGATTCCGACATCGACCGGCGGGCTCGAATCGACCAGCGGGCTCGAATCGACCAGCGGTGCCGCGGGCCGAAATCGGCTTGCCGAAGCCTGTGGCTTTTCAGTGTGGACTTATAATTCGCCATCCTACGAGGCTTATGAGCCGTTTCAAGCCGGAACCGACCGGCGAAAGCCCTTGGAGACCCCACTCGAGACAGCCCGTGATCCATCGAGTCACGAAAACCTGAGCTATCGGATCCGACTTCCGAAGCACGGGCCGATACCGAAATCGAAACAACATGGCCAGGAGCCATACACCAGGGGAGTGGAGGGTGACCTTTGGGTTCGAGAAGAGGTAACACCATAATGGGGCCAAAGGTCTTGTTTGGTATCCATACATTTCGGCAGGTGGTAACTTGTTATACATTCATCTTCGATCTGCTCTTCCCCCTCATGCTATGCTGTTTACTGTTGGTACTTCGCTTCAGGTTCACCTCCGCGCCTAGACCCGCCGACTCTCGGGGGGACCGAGATAGCTGTAGCCCCTCTCTACGATCCCCGCAAAGTCCACCCAGATCCTCTCGACGATGATCCCGGAGGTGATCCCGTATACCGTCACGCTATGCTCCCCCGCACCTCCACCACCCAGCTCAAACGTCCCGGTAACATTCCGAATCTCGCTCGAAACGATATTCGGCCAGTCTGCAGGTACAGTCCCCGCTCCTTCCACCTCGGTCGTATCCGGGATAGGGGTGAACATCCTTGCTTCCCCGTCGTCCACTTGGAGCCCGAAAGCGAGTTTCTTACCGAGCATGAAATTGAATGTCGGGCCGATCTGGATCGTCACTTCCACGTTCTTGGTATTGCCTGAGGCGCCGGTTGACCAGAAATCGTAAGAGAGGGAAGGACCGGTTCCGAGTGTGTGATTGACATTGCTCACGGGGAGCATCTCGAGACCCGATAAGGTCCGGCCGTACCACTCGATATCCTCGAACGCGTAGCCGGAAGCACTCTCGTTACGCGCAAAGTGGGCAGCTTCCATTACGACGTAGCCATCACCTTCCACGAAGCCTTGGAAGTCGTCCGGCGGGGGGATGGCGGTAGTGATCGGCACTCCCAGAGTGACGTTCGTCCCATCGCTGCCCGCGATCAAGACCCCTCCACCCGTCGAGTAAGGCTCCTCCCCGTCTTTCTTCGGGACTTTCGACCAATCGATCGAGACGTAGAACCTCGTATCCGTACCCGCGTCCCTCTGGAGTCGTCCATGCGTGATATCCGTGTTGATCCAACTGATGTTCGGCGTGAGGGTGAATTCCACGTCCTTCGGTCCGCCAGATGACAGATCGACCCATCGAGTCGGTTTCCCAAAGGGATCCATGCGGACCAGATTTGGACTCCAGCATTCATACCCGCCTCGACAGTTATGTTTGCCCACACCTGGCCAGGCTCCGCGCGAGTTCTCAACGCTCACGCGGTAGTATGCGGGTAAGCCCTTGGGAAGGGCTTCGCGAGATGGCCGGGAGGGGGAGAAGGTCTCGATGAAGGATACGGGCGGCATGGTGTTGCGCTCCGTCTCGGCCCACCAATTGAAGTTGATGTGCTAGGGTTATCAGAATCGCTGATCAAAACATTAGATACGTGCTTACTGTCTGGTCGAGCATATGATCCCAACGCCCATCGAGGAGCTCGTGATACTGCTGAGTGATGGCCCCGTCCATATTGAAGTAATTGATCGCCTTTTGCGCCCACATATTCGTCGAGGTCCGCGCTTGTTCGGCATACATGTTGTTCTTCCCGACTGACCCGAGCTCAGCGAGCTGATCACCGTCGGACGGAAAGCTTACCTGCGATATAGAGGCGATTGAGGTTCGCCATGAGCTTGACCACGGCGTGGACGAGCTCGAAGTATGCCGTGCGAGTAGGCTTGTTCAGCTTGTGATAGACTTTCTCGGAGCGCTCTTCGAGGTCGGTCCAGTCTTCAAGCAATCTCTCGGCTCTTATAGCGCGTCAATGTATCCCCTTCTCATAGGTCTGAACGCACTCCTCGTAGTTCTCGAGCGACCACAATGTCGAATTCAGTAATTCCGGCTTGATCCTCGACACGTATCGCTACTCCCGTCATCTCTACACCATCTCCGCCGACGAGAACGACATACCGAGAAAGTCCCCATGACATGCGCGACCTCATCCGCGACCTCTTCACCGAATTCCCTCGCCGCCCAAGCCTTGAGCCAAGGTGTCACCGAGTTGCGCTGCCACATATCTCCGTCGTACGCGATGCTCAGGAAGTAGTTGAGTGGGATCTCGGTGAGTTTCAGGTCGCCGACGTTGAGAATCCAGACTTGGGTCATGTTGAATGTTTGGGCGATGTTGAGCTGTTCCCACACTGCGGCTCGTCAGCAAGCGCTTCATTACCGACTTCTGGAGAACCTGCTTTTGGCAAGGGAGATGGTATTGATCCATTTGTAGTCCCTCGGTCTCCCGACGTCTATTCCAGTCAGCACATCGATAGCGGTATGAAGGAACTAACATTCGGCATGGTAATACAGCCCGGATCCGCCGGTATGCTCAGACCCAGCGGGAAGCACTGCCATCATGTTCCCCCAGTTGTCATCGGCGAACATGATGGTGACTAGTCGATCAGCTGATTAAACTCTTTCGACCAGTATGCTCACCATCATCCGGGACCTCCAGCTGCGGATGTACACTGCATTCAGCATCAGTCGCGCGGAGGATGAGATGGAATTACGCCTTCCTGGAAGTAGCCCTGGACTTCCTTGTACATACACCTAGCCAAGCGTATCAGCTCGTGGAGCATACTTTTGAATACTGCACATACCACATCTGCGGGATATGACTGATGTCCGAGGTATTGTACACCTTCCTCAACAGATCCCTCTGAACACCGGCGACCTCTACGCGTCAATCCCGAGCGTCAGCATCACCCACACCTCGATCAGCGTGCGACCCACCCTCGACCAGCTGAACAGAACAGTATCAGCTTAGTCCCCAATCACGGTTCTCACATACCTTTGCATTCCCGCCCGTCAGCGGCGAATCCCCATCCCCTCTCATACCCAAAGTGAACAACGTCTCCTGCCCCTTCGCCCGTTCAGCCCCATACTCCCACCAACTCGTCAATTTCTCCTTATTCGTCCAATCCCATGCCCCCTCACCCTCCAGATCCCACTCTTCCTTGTTTCGCGCCATCGGCTCGTGGTGCGATGAGCCCATGACGATACCCATTCGGTTGGCTAGGTCTTGGTTGGGTCCTGGGATCGGGGATTTGGGGAGGCCGTTGGCTTGGGGGTTGAGGCCGTCGACGTCGAACATGCTTGCCCACACTTCATATCATCAATTACATACCAGTATCAAAGAGAAGAGAAGGAGGGGGAGAGGGGGGAAACGTACTAGCTGGCCACATGTAGTTCGCCTTGAGGCGGAGCAAGAGCTCGAAAACCCGCTCATACATACCCACCTGGAACGGCGTCTGCGGTAACGGCACCTCGAAAGTCTCCCTCGCCCAATTCCAGAGCACGGGCAGCTCGTCGTTGATGAAGAGACCTCGGTACTTCACTGTCGGTTCGCCGTGGGAGCAGATCTTGGTGGGATCGAAGGCGATTGTCGATCGGGGGACGGCGGGGACGTCGGCCCACCAGTACCATGGAGAGACGCCCATCTGTTCGGATAGCTCGTATAGGCCGTAGATCACACCGCGCTGTAGTCCAACAGCTTCAGTCCCCTTTCCGGATGAGATCAGTGCGGGGATTGTGAGACCCACTCGATTGGACCCGGTGACCATCAACGCCTCCTTCACACCCCCCACCTGCTCTCCACTTTACGACTCTTAAATCCCAAACCTCCCACCGTCCCTCCATCTCACCCGTCCAACTCGGATGTTGCGCCCTGACCAGTCCACTACCCGTACTTCCCACCACAATAGCCCGTTCCGTCCCCCTCGGGAGGGTACCATTGTAAATCTTCGGTTTCGTCCCCGTGACTCGTTCGACGTCCGCCGCGAAGAAATGCGGGCGACGTGGATTGCCTCGTCGTCCTCCGAATCAAGGACTAAGGGGGTCGCACCGTGATACTTTGAGACGATGAGGAATGGTCGAGGGGTAGAGGTGGAGGAGCGACCGAGGATAGTTTGGGCGAGGGAGGTGGCTTTGGAGAGGAGCGAGAGGGGTTGTAGGAGGTGCTCGTGGGGGAAGATCACGCATTTCTCACCACCTAGACCGGAAACAGCTGGGGAGAGGGCCAAGGCGCCGAGCGCTAGGGCTAGAGCGCGCTTGAACATGCTGAGTAGCTCTCTTTCGGATCAGTTTCGAGGGAATTTCGGCAGCACCCCCCCTATAAGTCTCACTTATTGGACCGGTAGTTCCGATCCGGAAGGGTAACGGCACATCGAGTGGGGATAGAAGCACCTGTAGCTAGATGCTGGAGAAGTTCATAGAAGTATGATGCAAATCAATGTGTACGCATGCCCAGGTGGAGGGGAAGACGTCAAGCACGCCAATTAGCGGGGATATGAGCAGGTTACTCCACGAGCCTTTCATCGTCGAGGCGATTCGGGGAGAACCACATGCATACACGTCGATCATAATGATCATCTAGAACAACCCAAGAGAGGGGCAGATACAACGTGGTGGGATGAACAATCGAGGACGGATTAGGCACAACAGGAAGAGTAGTGATGACAGTCTAGGATGAGAGAGAGGATGATTGTTTATGGGTATGCGGGTGACCGAAGTGGAGTGGTGGAAATGATCAGGGTGATGATGTACAGGTTGGTGAGGCGATGAGTCGATGGATTTGGGGAATGTCCGAGCCCTGTCTGGGGTAAACGGAGCGGTATTGATGGATTGTCCGAGGTGATGGCAAGTGATATCTGCCAGTAGCGCCGATGTTGCCTGAAGATTCCGAGAAGCGAGCTGAGCTGCCGATCAGCCTTTGACCGTCGACCCGGGACTCCCCCTCGCAGCTCTCTCGACCTTCCGCTTGAGCGCATCGAGGCGGACCTTGATCGGAGCGATGACTACCGATAGTCAGCTCGTAGGTCACTGGTCGGGGTCGTGTGAACTCACCCTTCTCCACGCCGATGCGGTCCTCTTCCCGGATGTGTCCGCCATCGTACATGATGTCGTCGAGCAGTGCTTGTAGCAGCCAGAGGGATGATTCGTATCCACCCTCAGCCGAGACGTAATCCCCTTGTATCTCAGCGATGGCAGCTTGACGAGACTGGAAATCGTCAGCGAGCTATCCTGGAGCATGCCAGGAAGGGGAAGACTGACTGTTTCTCGGGCTTTGCCGTGTACGAGACGATCCACGAATGGCAGCTCATCCGCACATCTTGCCTTAGCCCATTCGGCCTTCTCGAAGCAATCGTTGAACCTCGCTCGGAGCCATTGAACCACTGCGCCGCGTTAGCATGAAGCCATTCGGATCAGGAGTTACTCACTCTCATTGAGCTCTGAGCTCGTCTCGTAGCCCGCATTCTTCTCTACCCGCTCCCAGTACCTCTGAATCCGATTGGTCCCCTGCATGATAAACGCCAGCGCCTTGCAATACAGCACCACCGCCTCACCCGCCACGGCCTCTTGTTGCCGGAGCACCATAACTTCGGAGTTGAAACTGCTGCTGCTAGATTTCCGACGAGGCGAGTTCTGGCCGAAAGGCGGGGTTGAGCCTGCGCCGACCCCAGGCGGTGGGCGAGCCAGTGCTTGCCAGGCAACAAGACGGGAGTCTGCGAGCTCAAACAGGACGAATGCCTTCCGCGCTACTTCTTCAACGGATCGAACAAGTCCGTCTTCTACCGGATCGATCTCGCCTGTGCGGAAGATGCTTGGGCGACGCTTGGCGGCGGCTTTCGCTATAGCAGTTGCAGCGGTAGTAGCTCCTGTACCGATGAGCCGGATAGCGGTGTTGGTAATAGCACGAGCGAGCGCGCCTGTCTGCAGCGACGATGGCGAGGATCCGAAGCGGTTTCCGGGATCTTGAGGATATGATATAGTGGTTGGGGGAAAGATGTTTAGGGATTGCGGTATGGAAGGGGGTTGACTGATGTGGGTAGCCGATGATTGCCTTGCTGTCGGGGGGATGGCAAACGGAGGCGTCGTGGACAGCGAGAATGGGGGAGAGTAAGATAGGGAGACGATGGCGCTCTGCTGTGGCGCAGGAGCGCTTGTAGCCGGGTTGAACGCGGATACGGGACGTGACACAACGCTAGTGCGAGAACTTTGCCGGCGGACCAGTGCCGTCGGTCGCTTTGACGCTTGATCCAGCTCTGCTCGCGTCAGTGCGGCCCAAGAGCTGATAAGAGGGACTGACCATCCGCAAGCGCATTTATCTCTACCGTCCGCTTCTCCACCACAACATACTCCCTTCCCACCACAGAGTCACTGGCTTCCAGAGCGCTGTCATCCTTGCCCGTGGTCTCGTCATCCCGCGCTATGGTCATCGGTGGCGTCGCAGCTAGGGGTGATCCCTCGCCAACGCCTCTGCTTGGCCGGGGCCCTCTGCTGGGCGGAGGGGGTACATTCAGAGATGTCGGCGTGATAGGCTGAGTCTCCTCTAAGCTGCCTGGCTCCTTCTCACGGACTGATAATCGCCTCTGCGCGGGAGTCTGGATCGGTCGTGAGCTGGCTGCCGCGGAAGCGGCGGGTGTTGAATGAGGTGACTGCGTTGGTGTTGCGGGCTGGGTGGCTTCGGCGGGAGCTTCGGTAGCTCTAGAGGCAGTAGAGGGAGTGTCATCGCTGACATAGTACTTCGGCTCCGACCGCCTGACAGGTTGTCGTATAGATTGCGGCAACGGCATCGGTACAGTCGAGCTTGGATCGGACTTCTCTTCTCGTGTCGCCGCGACCTCCGAATTGGATGCGGGCTCCATCGATATCGGCTGCGATAGCGCCCTCGGCAATACCTTGTCGATTGATCTATCCACGCTCGCCAGCATTTCTCGTACCCGATCACTCGCGGCGAGATTCGCCGCCGAGCTATCTGTCGAAACCTCCAAGCTCAGACTCCCCTCCTCGGTACTCTCGGTCAAATATCCGTCCCACACGCCGCACTGGAAGAACTCGTCGAATCCCATCCGCTGAACTGGCTGACGTTTTAGCAGGCCCCGTATGAGAGCCTTGATATCGGGCGAAACAGGATTAGGTGGGGTGGGCTCCTCGGATGCTCGTGAAGACTCATCCGGGAATTTGATGCGATCCTCCCCCTTCTCGATCCTGCGGAGCAACTCGACATGGTTATTCGCTCGGAAAGGGGGTTTGCCGACGGACATCTCAAAGAGCACAGCACCAACGGACCATAAATCGGCTTTGGCATCGTACTTCTCGTAACGAAGGATCTCGGGAGCCATGTAGAGACTACGAAATGTCAGGCAAGCCAATTAGCAGGGGGTGAAGGCAACTCACGGGGATCCGCACAGTGTCTCTGCCATCGCTGCAGCAGGTAGTATCCTCGCAAAGCCGAAGTCTGCGACCTTTAGGATTGGGACGCCAAGAGGATGTCCATCAGCGATTTCTGTCGCAGTGGCGGGCTGGAGGAGAAGATTCTACCAGCTGCTCAGTACTGTTTCACGTTTCTCCTAGGAGAGACTTACTTGAGGCTTGATATCGCGATGAATCAGATCTTGCGACCTCAAGAACCTCAGAGCTAATGCTGCATTCTCGTCAGCCAGGTGGACAACTCTCATGGGAATCACTTACATAGCTGCCCAAGGAAACATCTCGTAATCCTCTCGTCGATCCCACCGGTAGGCGGATGAGGCCAAAAGATCTTCTCATTCTCGCTTGCTCCTGCTCGGGGCAAGAAGTCTAGTGTGGGTAGTCGTCCTCGATTCTTGATGTAGATGGAGAGGTCGGATCCAGAGCAGAACTCCATGACAAGGTAGATGTGCGTGTCGTTTTTCTGCATGGAAGTGAGGTCAACGACTCATGCATGTAATCTTGTGCGACTCAAGGGCAAATTAAGACACTCACAAAGCAGTCCTCGAGCGAGACGACGTTCCGATGACTAATCACCTTGAGGATATTAATCTCGCTCTCGAGATTCTCCAGGAGCTTCGTGGTGAGCTTCTGTCGGGAGACAGCTTTGATGGCGATGGGTGCCCGTGTTTTCTGCGGGGTCGAGGGGGATGGTGAATGTGAAGAAGGAAGAACGAGTATGGGCGGAGAGCGACGAGGGGATGGGAGTGCGGGGAGAGCGGGGAGGGATCGGTGAGGGGGAATAGGAAGCGTAAGCAAAGGAAGACGAAAGATCGTCAGCACATCATCGCTTGATCGTCTCCCCTTCTCCTTCCTCGACTGGGTCGAAACCTGCACCTCGAAGCAAGCAGACCAGAAGAGAGCACTTACCGACCGATACCCCTTGTACACCGTCGCGAAGCTCCCCCGTCCGATCTCCGCGCCCACCACGTAATTACCTATCCTCTCCTTGTGGTGATGTCCATGGCCATCCTTCTTGGCAGCGGACGACGGAGAAGCAGGCTGCTGTGAATCTGGTGGCATGGCGGATGAAGCCCTAGAGGGCACAGAGGCCCGTTAGGTGTTCGATCCACTTTAGTCGAACGGCGTGATGGGCTGTACGGAAGGAAAGGATGCACCCTGGTAAGGGTAAAGGATGGGAGGGGCCGATTCAAAGGAGGATTGCGAGGGGATGAGCAGTAATGGTTGACAGTGTGTCGAGATAGAATGAAGGGAAGGTAGAAATGATCCGAGAATAATTGGTAGCCGACGAAACGGTGAAGGCGAAGAGGTACCGGGAGTCCGGTCAACTGATGCAGGGCGGGTGACTGGCGAAGAAGATTAGGCGTGCTGATCCGCCCCAAAGGACGACGAGGCGAGAACAGGGGGACCTGCTGGGTGTCAAGGAGGCGGGAGCTGACTAAGGCGGTGATCGATCGCCCTTTCGAACTAGACTACACGTGAATCACTATTGGTACAACAAGATTGATCAAAGAAAGTCAAAGGCGAGGCAAGGCGAAGCGAAGATCACCTCATACCACCCATCGATGAGTCGCCGGTGATCTGACGGTAAGCCGTTTAGCATAATTGCCGCATTGGACTTTCAATCAGACCAGGAAGTGCCAAATCCATGAGCGGGGATTTCCGTTTGGAACCGTTACCTCGAGGAAGGGGCAGCTTATTTAGGGGATCGGCAGGGCGCACGCGAAGATGGGGAAGCTTCCGATCAGTAAAGCCAAGACCTCTGCCAATAGAGCGGACAGTGCTACAAAAGGGTCCCTCGCGCTGGACACGGACCCACAGCAAGATCGCCTTCAGGTCCGATCAAAAGCACACTGCACACTACGCACAGGACACAGGGCCACTTACTCTCCTGGATCATCAAGCCTACCCCGTTGGCCGAGAAACGCTGGGCGCTCGTAATTACTCTGTAAGCGTAATTCTACTGATATGCTCATTCTCGTCAAGATAGCTAGCTGCAACGCTCAAAGCTCCGCTGTGCACTGCTTGACGCTCTTCACCAAGATCATCACAATCTCACTGATCTGTTCCGGAGTCACCACATACGCCTGAATGACACATCAGCTCACATGTAGGCCGACTTCGACCTGGGAGGCGACTCACCGGTGCCAGCGTAGTGGACTCTCCTTCGTTCCCATCGATGATCCCGGACAATCCGAGGGTCATGAGACCGTTCTCGAATGCCCGGTTCTTGACACGCATGGCGAAGCGGGGTTCCAGCATGCTCGGAGCGTCATATTCGACCCCAACAAACTACATAAACCGTATCAGTTTTGCGACTCGGTACAGGGCTTAGAAGTTACCAGGCCCTTGCCTCGGACGTCGATGACGATGGTAACATCCCTGAACCCCGTCTGCAACTCGGCAATAAGCTGCTTCCCTCTCTCCCTCACATTCTCGCACAAATCCTCCCGCTCGATGATCTCCAGGACCTTCTCCGCCACAGCACAATTGATCGGATGATTCTGATAAGTATGCGAGTTCTGCCACATCCCATTCTGCTTGACCACCCTCGCCACCTCCTTATTCACCAAGATCGCCGAGATCGTCACGTACCCTCCTCCCAGTCCCTTCGCCATCGCCATAATATCGGGCCTGACCCCTTCGCCCACCGCGTCGTGGGCGAAGAGCTCGCCGCAACGACCGGAACCGGACATGACTTCGTCCAAGACGAGTAGGATCCCGTGCTTCTTCACGACCGCATCGATGGCGGGGAAGTACCCGCGGGAAGGAGGCATGACACCGAGGGCGGCACCGACGACGGGCTCGGCGAAGAATCCTATGACGTTGGATGGTCCGAGCTCGATGATTTTCGCGTCGAGTTCGGCGGCGAGGCGGGCGGAGTAGGCTTCTTCGGTCTCGTGGGGGAGGTGGGAGCGGCGATATGTCGGGGAAGTGACGTGGTGGAAAGCGGTCGAGGAGAAGAGGGGTGTGTAAATGTCGCGTCGTCCGGGAACATTACCGACCTGGCTCGGTCAGGATAGGACTGATGCATGGAGATTGTGGCGACTTACTGCGAGCGCGCCAAGAGTGTTGCCGTGATACGAAGGGAATCTTGCGATGATGTACTTCCTCTCCTTCTCCCCCTTCTCCACCCAATACTGTCTCGCAGTCTTGATACAAGCTTCCACAGCTTCCGATCCTATACCACGTCAATCCCTATCTCCGCCTGGTAGTAGCCACTCACCAGAGTTGAGGAACGCTGCCGCCTCGAATCCTCCTCGTTCACACAAATACCTCGCCAACTCATCCCCCGGTCCACTCCCCAGAGTCTGATGATAAGCATACGCCATCTTCTTCGCCTGATCCACCATCACGTCGATAATCTCGTCATTCCCGTTGCCCAGACAGGACACGGCCGCGCCACCGGACACACCGTCAAGGATCTCGCGTCCGTCTTCGAGAGTGTAGGTCAGGCCAGATCCGGAGATAGCTATGGGTTGCGGGTGGGAGTGGTAGAAAGTCGAGGTAGATAAGGGGAGGGCTGGACGGGCTGCGATCTTTGCTGGGATGGGGTGGGGGGGAGAACGAATCGGGGAGGATTCGGCGATGGGCGCCATCTTCACGGATCATACGGTCCAACGATTGCTACCGACGATCAGCCTTTCTATCCAAGATGGAGACAGTGAAGTTAGGGGTCCGAGAACAATCAGTAAAGATGTCGTGCGTCCTTTATGTCTGACTCTTGGCGTCCTTATCATCCTCATCCGCATTCTCATTGGAAATCCCGGTGTGAGCCGTCAGTCCTTTCGACGGGAAATTCGCCATCGCAAGCCATTATCTGCCAAAGTTGACGGGACGATTCGCCAAGGGGGATTGGAAAATCGCTAGATGCGATAAGCCAAGGGTGCCGGTGCCTAAGCGGCCAGACCCTGAAGTCTGGAACTCGGAATCAAGAGGTGATCGCTCAGTCGATTGAGGCTATGTTTTACAACATCCTACACCTTCAATTCTGAAGGCCAGCGCCTTGAAAGTACCAACATTAGATGTGTAGAGGCTTGTTCCCCTAGATTACAACATGACGTCTCCCCTCGAGGCCACTCATCCCCTCCCTGCCGTCGTCCAACCTACCTCTTCTCCCTCGGTCATCCGTCTCCATATACCTCCACCTCCTGCGCCTCCAGCTCCATCAAGACCTATCAAGCGGCGCCGGATGACTCGATGCTAAAGATTCGATCGACGCAACTACGGGTCCACGGGACTGGTGCAATGACGCTAGCTTTGGGAACCCTTCGTCTCTCTCCCTTCTGATTGATTGGTTGGGCTCTGGGAAGAACTTTGAAGCCTTCAAGTTCGGTGTAAAGGGCAAGAGGCAAGCGCAGGCTGCTAAGGAGTGTGAAGCATGGCTGCGGGAGCGTGGTTGTCGTTCTCCACGGACTTCTAAAGCAATACAGAGGAAGGTACGTCTCCTCCCTTCCCTCGCTCGTCTGCTGATGATTTGCTCTAGATTAACTACCTCTGGGATGGGTGGAAGGTAGCGCTAGACTGGAAGGAGGGTACCGGCAATGGTCAGGGGCAGAGGATCATTGATGATGCTCCCCAGAGCGCCAGAGATGACGCTGAAGCAGACGTCATGTGTATGCCGCCTTCTTGATCCTCTAGCTGATACTGAAGTCCCATGGGCGAGTCTGTAGATGAATAGAGCTAGCTGGTACTTTGGATCGGCTGGTTGTCGCTTGGAACAAGCTTGAAAGACGACGTCTTGTCCAAAGCAAAGTACAAGTCGCAGGTATTCGGGGTGGGACATGCGGAAGAGGAATCTGAACTCGTGAGGGGGTGCGGAGAGCAGGGGATCAATGACAAACGCGAAGCGAGCATGCTAGTAGGTCATGGGACGCGCCCAGTACCGACGGAGCACGATTTCGCGTCGAAGGCAGAGGTGGAAGTAGACGAGCCTGCGGATGGATTTTGTGCGTGGGGCTGAGGCCAAATGTGCAAGTCCACGGTCAATTCCTTTCAGCGCTGCTTGTCGATGGGATAGTGTAGGCATCCTGTACAAAATTTCAAGCTTATAGAAGCCCTACAAGCTGAGAAATGGGGATGTAAAGTTGAGTATGCGAAGACGCGGAAAAAGTGGGGACCCCAGACAAAGCGGAGGCAAATATTGTGTTCATTATTATGGATTATTACAACTCGATAATCCCGCCAATATGAATAACCCTTCCGCTCCACCGGCTCCTCCATCATTCCCAAATTCCAATCTGTACGCCTCATCCCACTTTCTATCTGACCTTCAAGCTGAGAGTCTCGTTCCAGGCGAGTGACCCTGATCATCCTCTCCTCCTTCCTCCTCGTCTTCACCGCCTGTGGCCTCAACTTCGC
>JAABUP010000187.1_pt1 | contig 140808 bp, 87 predicted proteins | sample 5559201 | NCBI WGS metagenome assembly JAABUP01 (sample SAMN10711887, study PRJNA513373) | rock metagenome | isolation source: Antarctica rocks | place: Antarctica | reverse complement strand
CTACTCTTATACGTAGTTATAATTCTCCTAGTTAGGTAGGGTAGCCCTAGCCTTTTATTCTATCTTTTCTACTTAGTATACCTTCTATCTCTTAACCTAGAGTCTCTTATATATTAAGCTAATACTACTAATAGGAATTAAGGTAGATATTATTATATATATTAAGGGCGCGCTTATAATATATATAAAAACTTTATATTATAAGCTCTACTATTATATAATATCCTAGTTTTATTCTAACTACGTTTAAAGAGACCTCTTAGCTCTATTAATAAGTAATAGGTTCGTAGCTAGTACTATATATAGGTAGATCTCATTACTAGCCCTTTAATAAGTTATACCTATAGGAGTTTAAGTAATTATTATCTTATTATATTACCCTTATTAAGACGTCGGCAATTTCTGAAAACCCGGAGGGGTACCTAGGGCCGTGGTTTAAGAAAGCTTGCCCTAAGGTAGTAGGGGTAGATATAAGTCAGCCTAGGGCCGATTTAGGTACCCTAATTACTATACTTTTAGCCTATAGCTATAATTCTATACTAGGGACTATTAGAGGCGTGCTTGATATTATTAATAATTCCCTAATCTATATTAAAAGGATTATTAGTATAAGTAAGGTATATTATACTATATTTATATTATAAGGATACTATATTAAGAGTATACTAATAGTAATATATTAATTATATAATATAATAACTAATTATACTATTAATTATATAGCTATATAAAGCGCTAGATATAAAGAATATTAAAATTACGAGAAGTATAAGATATATAATACGTACTAGACGTCTCTAATATATAAGATATATAAGATATATAATATATACTAGACGTCCTAAATATATAAGATATATAAGATATACTAGGTATACTAGATATACTAGCTACGCTAGATATACTAGATAAACTATATTTCCTTTATATACTTACTACCTAATTATTACTCTTATCTATTTAATTAATAGATAATTTAAGACTAATAAGTACTATATACTTATTCCTATCTACCCTAATCTAAAAGAGGGTATAATTATCCTCTATTACTAGCTAGTATTCTTAATAGTTATTATTATAAAAGGAATACTAATATATTTAAGTCTTATCTAGATTAATCTACTTATAAAATTTATCTTATAGTAGTTAATATATTAACTTATAATTCCGCCCCTCTAGTAAGACTATCTTATAGGATCCTCTATTACCTTTTTTATAACTAGCCTTAATATTATTATCTAGTACTACCTAGGTTAAGTATAAGTCGCTAGTATTCTACTTAAATAGATATACTTACTAATACTCTACTATAATTCTACTCTACTTTAGGAAGATCCGCGGTCTAAGAGACTAGTATATTTATAAGAAGATTAATAGAACTAGTTCTATTACTTATACTATCTTTAATTACTCCTATCTTTATAAATATTATACTATAAGTCTAAGTTAAATATATAGGTAATAATAAGCCTTTATATACTATTTATTAATTAAATAGTAGTAGATCTTTAAGTAAAGGTTAAGTTTAATAACTAGAATTAGATAATATTATATCTCCCTTATAAAAATTATTATCCTTATTAAGTATATTATATAGGTTTTACCCGCTATTATAATTAACTAGGAGTAAGCCCTAGCTAGTATCCTTATATATATTATATAGTAGATAGATTATATTATCTCTATTATTATCTATAAGGGTTATACTTTTATTAACCCTATCTTATAAATACTTTATAACCTTCTCTTATCTATCTTTACATTAGTTAAATTATATTAATATATAAAGATTAAAGTTCTTTATAAGAAATACTAATATTTAATAAATTAATATTAATTATTAAATACCTTTAATAATAGGGCCTTAATATAGGTAATCTATCTTCTTATTTAAAGATATATATTCCTTAATTATATAGTAGATTATTAAAAGTGGAAGGTAGATTATCCTAGGGTAGAATAGTTAGAAAAGGTACCTTATAATTACTAGGAAGCCTAAATTAATAGATATCCTTCTATAAAATACTTTAATAATTATATTAATAATAATATTAGCCTAGAACCTTATAACTATCTAGTAAATTAGAATAGCTTTAATTTTATTTATCTACCTTCCTTAATATTAAACCTTCAATTTATCTATATTATAATATGTAAAGATATATTTATTTAAAAGTTTTATAATAAGTTTATAGGACTACTTAATACTTAAGAAATAGTAATATAATCTAACTAGGGTTTTAATCCTAGGTATAACGTAAGACTAAAATAAACTTATACTATTATAAAGCTACTATTATATTAATAATTAAAAGTATATTTCTCCCTACTAACCTTTTACGCCTTATATACCTTTAGGATATTATTAATATCTAGTCTATAATTATATTACTATCCTACCTTTTTAGTATAATACTTCTATACTTTAATTATTATATTACTAAAATTAGCTAGATTATATTTAAGCTAAGGTATATACTATTTACCGCCGCTACTAATAAATACTAGTACCTATAAGTATAATATAACCTTAGATAAGATAGCTTTATAACCTATTATAAAGATATTTTATATTCCTTCGCGGCGCCTTAGCTAACCCTATAAGAAATTATATCCTTACTCTTCTTTACCCTTAAGTACCCCTACTATTAGCTTATTATAATTATAAGGTAATTATAATCTTTAAGCTCTTAAGAGGTTCTTATTTAAGGATAGGGATATAGTATTATAAAGGGATCTAATATAAGACGTATACTTTAAAGTAGATAATATTATATTAGGTCTTAATTACCGGACTAGCTATAAAGCTAATATACTACCTTTTATATTAATAATAATATAAGCCGCTTCTATTAATATAGTAGATTAATATAGGAACTTATAATATAATATACCCTCTTTACTAACTATATCCTAATAGGTTCTTTATCTAACTCTTCCTTATTAATAATATAATTATCTTATCTCCCTTATTTTAAGTTTAAATCTATTATATTTAGTAATAGCCTTTACTCTATAACTATTTAATTCTCTTAACCGCGGGATTTATTATTACTAACCTTACTATTATAGTTAATACTATTAAGTATATTAGATAGACTATAAACTCCGCCGGCCTACTTAAATAATTAGCTCCTACTATAAATAGGTATAATATTATAAGTATAAATATTATATATAAGACTAGGAGCGGCTTAAACCTCTCCTACTTCTACCTACCCTTACTATAATAAGCCTCTAAGATATTATACTTTAATTAGGGCGAATAGTCTTTAATCTAATAAGATAAGTATTTCTTATAAAAATAGGGGTACTAGAGAATAATAATATAGTAGGTAAATAAGTTTATAAAAGAATATTTAAGAAATAAGGAGGTAGCCTATAATTAAAAGAAGAATAATGGGTAGAGATCTAACTATATATTATATACTTTTTATATATTATTATTATTACTTTTAAGTTAAAATATATTAAATTTAGTAAAAACCCTATTTAATATATAAATATACTAGTCTATTATATCTAGTATATTTAATAAGATCTAGCGCGTAATTCTCGCGTTTTAATTATCTAAACCCTCTAGAAATTATTAGATATTTATTTAGAACTTATAATAAATATAACTACTTTAGAATATCTACTCTCTTATTACTATCTTTTATTATTCTAAAGCTTTACTCTTTTCTAGTATACTATCTCTCTAAATTAAAATACTTAGCTTTAATTATTATATATAATAGATAGTATAAAATAATACTTTTTACTTTATCTTAAATTATACCCCCTATCTAATATTCTCCCCTTTATAATAAGATAAATACCTAAATTAGAGGTAGATATTACGCCGTTAATAATATCTTAGTTAATCCCTCTTTCTCCTTAATTATTATATATATAATAACCTTATAAATATTTATTTTAAGATATAAGTCTATTAACTTATAAATTATTATAAATTATATATAGCTTAATACCTTAAGATTAATACTAATATAGTAGTTAATAATATAATAGAGGTAGTACTATACTAAGTAATTTCCTAGGGAGTAGAAGGTACTAGCGTACTTACTAATATTTATACTACTTATAATAAATAGTTCTAGTCTACCTTAGCGCGGATTAAACTACTTAAAGAGGAACTAGTTTCTTTATAAATAGATAAGTATTATTAGTAAGAGAGAACTTATAAAGTATATTAAAATCTTAATTATACCTATTCTAAAGTTATAACTTAGAATTCTACTCCTAGTATAAATAGCCCTTCCTTTATTTATAATAATATTATTAATAATACCTAATTAATCTATTAAAATACCTAGGATAGTTACTAGAGCTATATAATAGGAGGAGTAATAATATATTCCTCTATTTAATTATACTAATATCTCTTAAAACTTAAGTTATTAGATAGTTAACTCTACCTAAACTCTAACCTAATTATCTATTACTATTATCTTCTTATTAGTCTAATTATAATCTTATAAACCTAATAGATATAAAGCTATTATAGCCTTAGTCTTATTAGCCTTCTATTATTTATAGGATATCTTCCTCCGCTTCCTTAAGCTTATAATTATAAGTATCTTCGCTCTTTTAGACTTTTATATATACGCTAGGGGTATAAAGGTTATATATAAGATAGTATTTATTATTATATTATATCTCTTAGGCTAATTCTAGCTATTATTATTTTCTATATATCTCTTATAATCAGCGGGTTATAAAGTAGCGGATATAGGGGTTTATATTATTAATAGCGGCTTAATACTATATTATATAATAGAGCTTTTATATTAATTTACCCTATACCTACTAGAGTCTAAATATTTATTAATTACTATTAATTATCTTTAAGTAAAGCTTACTATTTAATAAGTTATTAACTATAAAAAGTAATTAGCTAAGCCCTAGTAAATATATTTTAGATAATATATATCTCTAAGATTAAGTATTTATATATTTTATTCCCCTAATTTATTTAGGCTTATAAAATATAAAATCCTAATTAATATTAAATCTAATATCTTCTTATAAGATTTATATAAATAAGATAAAGTATAAGCTATTTATAATAAATTTATTAATAGCCTTATTAAATATATTTAGGTCTTAAGGCCTATATATCCTAATTTTCCCCCTATTCTTCTTATAATAGCTAATATTTATATTACTAAAGGTAATACTATATAGCTAAAGTATTAGTATTATTCCTCTTATAACTATTAATATAGTATTAACCTTACTCTTATAATACCTTCTTTACTTTTTATTATTATTATATTTCTAGGCCTAGTATATTAAATACTCCTCTTTCTAAGCTAGATTAATGTTATTAAAAACCTTATAAAACTATTATATAACTCTTATAAAGGCGGGTTATAACTCCTTCTTTATAATAATATTATTAATTTTATCCCCTAGATTCTTATATATATTAATCTCTACTTCTAGTATTATATATATTACCTTATATATCTTATTATTAATAGCGAGATTAGCGTAAATCTAATTATTTACCTAATAGTTAACCTTTAACTCCTTCTAGATCTATTCCCGTAAGGTAGCTAGAGTAATTATAATATAGACTAGAGAGTATTATAAGCTAACCTCCTACTTTATAATATATCTATTTATATATATAATTCCTATTATAAAGTCCTTAAAGTAGACTTTATATAGTTAATTACTATTATAATAATCTATTTTAATTATAACGCGTAGGCATTTAACCCTAGAGGAAAAGTAAGGGTAGGTAATACTAGAAAAATTATATTTTATACGCGACTATAATACTAGTATATCTCGTATATCTTATATATCTTATATATCTTATATATCTTATATATCTTATATATTATATATATCTAGTACGTTATATATATTATATACGTCGTATATATCTTATACGTCTTATATATTTTATATATCTTACCTATATTATATATCTCGCACGTCTTATATATCTTATATATTATATATATCTCGTATCTTATATATATCTTATATATATTAGTATCTTACACGTCTTATATATCTTATATATTAGTCTTAGTATAGTCTATATTTATAGAAAGGTATATATAGTAGAATTTAAAGTATATATCTTAAAATAGCGACGTAGTTAATAATTATAGGGGTAGATAGCTTAATAGTATATTTTACTATTCTAAACTTCTTAATCTAGACTAACTTCTATAAGTAGGGGGTTTAAGCTAGTAATATCTAATATTTTTATTATAAGGGCTAAATAGACGCGTAGCTTTAATAGAATAAAGTTAAATAGGGAGGCTATACCTACTACTTATTAAACTAACCTTATAATTAAATATTAGAGAGACCCGCCTTATTCCTCTTACTAGCCACCTCTTTTTAATAGTAGAAATTTATTACCTATTTAATAAACTTAAGTATTAAGAACTAACTATTAATAGCGAGGTATTATAATAAGAAACCTCTATTATTTATAAGACTAAAGACGCTTATTATTTAAGAAATACTTTCTAATCCTCCTAATTAAACCTTAAGATTATATATACTATAATTAGTATAAACTAATATTAGTTTAAACTTATAATTTAAGTATACCTTAGTACTTTAAGCCTAGAAGATTTTATATTAACCCCTAATAGAGAAGGTTATTATTCTCTATTTTATAAACTCTTACCTATTACTATATAATAGTAATAATATAGCGTATAATTATTATAAATAGCTTAGAGGTAGTATTAATATTAAAGATAAAGGGCGTAGCTTTAATTTAACCTAATTATAACTCCCTTACTATTATAGTAGTTTAAATTTTAATTATTACGCCCTAAGTTAAGGATATTTATATGAATTTTAGAGTATCTCCCTATCCTTTAACTAGCCTACTAATAAGGTATATAACTTTTATAATTCCTAGAGAACCTATCTACTATTTCTTTTATAACTTTATAGTAGGCGTCTTTAATATTATTACTAATAGTTTCTAAGACGTTAGTATCTATAATTTAAAGATACCTTACTATTACTATTATAAGAAAGGCTACTTATAAAGGAGGTCTAATAGGACCTTAATAGTAGCCTAATATAATAAACTTTATACTTTTTAACCCCTAGCCTTTATACTATAACTTCCTAATTTTATCTAGAGGTACTCCTAAAATACTTATTTCCTTATAATTCTTAGGCTTATAATTAAAGTATATAATTATTTATAGTATATCTAGCTATATCCTTATCTCCTCTCTATTAAGGACCTTTAATAAGGTTAATAAGCTACGCTAATTAAGTAGTATTTTTTATAAGCTAAGCTTACTATTATTAGTCGTAGGGTTAGTAAGGCGTATATTAAGCTTAAGAAAGAATATAATAGTAAAGTAAAGATCTTTACTAAACTAAAATTTAATATTATATAAGAGTTTAATATAATATAAGTTATTATTAAAGTCTATTATAAACTAGATCTTTTTATAATAGCCTTCTTATACTATTAAGTGTATAATATTATTAATAATTACTTCCTAAAAGAGAATTATATAAAGCTACTAAAAGCTAGGGGCGAAATATACTTTATTTAAATAAGTCTTATTAATTCGGCGAGCTAGATCGCGTATATAAAGACTTTTATAATAATAGAAGATAAATATATTATTAGACTTATATACTTTTCTATACTATTAAGCCTTTATTATAGTAGTGAAATAGGTATTAATAAGTATATAGAACCCCTTTAAGATAGTATAAAGGGAGATTAAGTCCTTAATATTAAGGTTCTTTATAATTTTAAAACTTAACTTAGGATAATTAAGGATAGTAATAAAGATACTAAATTAATTTATATCTACTTTATTTTCTAGTTATAAGATACCTAGTTAACTATTTATATAGCGTCTTCTTACTAATAATAAGAATATAGGAATATAAGTAGGAGATTTACTTACTTATTAATTATATAGGAAGCCTTTATTAAGTAATATAATAATAGGGTTATCTATTTTAATTATAAGTTTAGTATTAATTAGTATAGTAGTATTTAATAAACGCTAATAGTACTTTATTAGGGTAGTAAAAGCCTTATTATCCTAACTAGTAGTTAATAGCTAAGAGATAGTCTTATTATTATCCCTTATAAAGACTATTACTTAGGAGTTATTATCCTTTCTAGTAGAGTCTATAATTTAAGGAGTAGTATTAGTAGTTATAAGTTCCCTTACTTATAAACTATCTAATATTAGATTAAAAATAGTATATAGGTCTATAATTTAGATAGATAAAAAGGCCTATTAATATATATATTACTTATTAAGTTATAATCTAGGGTTACCCTTTTAATTAATACTATCTTAATAGAACTACCTACTAGGACCTTATTTAAAGTTCCTAATATACTATTTAACTATTTAAAAATAGATACTATATTATTTTAGGAGGTTTCGCTTAAAGGATTTTTATAGGGAGGTAGGGCGGAATTAAGGTTATAAAGACGTAAGTCTAAATTAATATACTATATATTAAGTAGTAAACTAAATAAAAGATAGACTTCATAGGCTTACTTAATATATCTAAAAGGTCTAAAGAACTTATAATAAAGTACTTAGATAGTTATAATAGATAATAGTATATAGATAAAGATAAAGATATATATTAAGATTTAGCCTATTTATACTCCTAGTAAAAGAGATATAAGTATTAAGGCTATTATATATCTTATATATCTTATACGTCTTATACGTCTTATATATCTTATATATCTTATATAAGATCTTATATATCTTATATATCTTATATATTAAGTACTTATATATCTTATATATCTTATATACCTTATATATTTTATATATCTTATATATCTTATATATCTCGTATATCTTATATAAGATCTTATATATCTTATACGCCTTATATATTTTATAGATCTTATATATATTATAGATCTTATATATCTTATATATCTTATATATATCTCGCTAGTTTTATATATAATATCTTTTTAATCGCGTATTTTACTTATATCTCTTATATCTACTACTTCTATATATAATTAAATACTTATTAATAAAGCCTCTAATATAACTTAAATATCTTATACCTTATATATTATCTAAGTAATTAATACCCTTTATTATTAGCCCTTAGAAGTTAATCCTTTTATACTTTTTTTAGATATAATTTATAATTTAAGTCTCCTTCTTAATAAAATCCTTATTATATAGGTAGTTATATTAGTCCTAATTAATAAAATTATTAATATAGTTAATATATAAGGTATTATTATATCCTAATATTATATACGTATTATAAATAATATTATTTAGAGTAAATAGGCGCTTATTAATTAAACCCTAAGGAGTTATAATTATAGCTATTTACTATTTCTCTACTTTAACTATATTATAAAAAGGATTAATAGCGCCCTTATTCTATATCTTAAGTAATTTAATTATTACTCTATTATATCTTAAGGGTTTATCCTTTCTATTATAATTCTTTATATCTTAAATAGTAATTAGGAGTAATAGCTAATTAACTAGTTTCCCTCTCTAAGGGTACTAAATATTAGATTAATTAGTAATATCTAGATAATACTCTTAAACTTATATATAGTCTCGCCGCTAATAGCCTTTATTCTACTAATTAATAGAGTAATAATAGAATTCCTTTAATAATTAATCTAGATTAGTCATATTTTTACTAGATCTTTTTTAGGTCCTTAATAACTTATAGATTTATACTAGGTAGTAAGAAATCTAATTAGGGTTATCTTCCTATATATTACCTACGTCTTATATAGACCTAGGGTCTACTACCTTTATATACTCCTACTAGATAAAAATAGCTAATATATATAGAAGATTTAAGACTTTACTTTTAATAGTAATAGTAGACGCCGTATACTATAAGTTTAAATTATAATATAAATAATATAACTATCCCTACTCTTACTTATTTATCTTCTATCCTAGCTTACTTAGTAGCGTAGCGGCGCTAAGTTAATTAATATATATCTTATTATTATAATTAACCTAACCTAGTAGGTAATTAAGGTTATATTTCTTAATATTAACTATTATAAGAATATTAAGCTCTTAAGTATTATATTAAAGTAGTTACCTCTTAAAATACTTCTATTTATTTATTTATTAAAACGGGCGTTTAACTATCTTAATATAGGCTACCTTACCTATTTTAGTTATTATATTAAGTAGGCTATTATATTCGCGTATATAATAGGTATAATAGCTTAATATATATATCTTTAGAAAGTTAAAATAGTAACTATTATAATAAAGTTATAAATAATCTTTTACTTAATTAAATACCTTTAAATAATAGTTTAAGTAGGCTATTATATCTTATATATAAGAGATATATTAGACTACTATTATAAAATCTACTAATACTTTAATAGTAAGTATAATACCTAGCTACTTCTTATCTAGTAATAGGATTATTACGGGAAGTAATTATTAAATAATCCCCTTATATTTTACTCCTAACTACTACTTAACCTCGCTAAAATAATTAAAGTATTTAAGACTAGGGAATAGTAGGACTTAATAGTAGGCCTAATCTAATTAAACTATTATAAATAATTTTAAAAGTACTCTATTTCTAGTTTTTATTTAGGTATACTTTTTCCCTTTTATTTTTTATATAGATACTCTAATTATCTTATTAACCTACGTAAGTAGGTAGTCTCTAGCTACCCCTTTAGATAATTAGTATAAGATATTAGATAATATATACTTATAGATATTTATAAGATAATATTTCTAGGTAAAATTATTAATAGGATAGACGTATTAATAGTCTAATTAAGAGGCTAGTAATAAGATCCACCTGTATATAGTACTAGCTACGAACCTATTACTTATTAATAGAGCTAAGTAGTCTCTAGTCTAAATATAGTTAGAATAATACTAAGATATTACGTAGTAGTAGAGCTCCTTATATAGAGTTTTTATATGCGTGGTAAGCGCGCCCTTAGTATACGTAATAGTACCTACCTTAGTTCCTATTAGCGGTATTAATTCTACGTATAAGAGATACTAGGTTAAGAGTTAGAAGGTATACTAAGTAGAAAAGTTAGAATAAGTAGGCTAGGGCTACCCCCCCTAGCTAAGTAGGGACTGTAACTACGCGTCGGAGTAGGAGTAGTAACCCTATAATTATAGGTATAGCCGGCGGGATTTTAATATAATCCGCTTATATCTTATAAGTAGATTATTATATAGCTTAATACTAGGAAATAATAATATAACAGCGGTAATAAAGTATATTTATACCTCCTAATATAATTATAATAGCCCCCTCCTACGTATTAGAAAAAGGATACGCGGTAATTCCTAGTAAGAGTATTATAAGCCTTCTACTAGGCTACCCTAGCTAGGGAATATAATAGTAATAAGGGCCCGTATATTACGGGTTAAATAATAGAAAAGGATACTACGCTAGCTAGTACTATAAGAGAGGAGTAGCTAGGGTAAGTAGGAAACTAGTAGGAGGGCTAGGGGTATTCTCGTGTTAATTAAATTATATAGGGAAGGGTAAGAGGGTTATAAAGGGGGTATAGACCTTTTAAGTAAAATATTATTAAGAAATAGTATAAAGAAGGGGGTAAAGCCCTAATTAGAGAGAAGAGTATATAGATATTAAGATCTAGTACTGGAGATAGTAGATCTAACCCCTCTATATACCTCCTTAGTAGTAGGCCTATTAGGGAGGAGAGGGAGGGAAGCTAAAAACGAGTTAGAAATGCCATTAATAGGCGGAGTTTTTATCCCTCTAATAGGGTTTCTCCCTGAATAACAGGTACGCTCTACGTGCCCCTAAATAGTTACCCTTATTAGCTTTATAACTAGTATAGGAGTATAATCAATTATTATCATCATTATTAGTCTAATTAAGAATAGTATTTATTCTATTATAAAGTTAGTTATAAGGTAATTTATAATTTTATCTATTTATAGGTTTATAAGCTAGAAGCCGTACTAGCGTAGATCTTCCTATTTCTCTTAGGATATCTAATAAATAGGGTAATATTATAAACTTTTAATACCCGTAATTAGGATTTACTCTTTATAATTAGCTAAAATTCTAGTAATAATAAGATACTACCTTTAGATTTTCTTATTTATATAAATTATTAGAAAACTATCTATTATATACTACTCTAATACTAGTTAAATTATAGGTATTAATAATTAAGAACTATAATTATATAAGATATATACTTATACTTTAGTATAAGCTCTATTACTAAATAATAGACTTCTAACTTAATTTCCCTACTTAGCTCTTATAAGATAGGTATTAAACCTAGAAGTATTATACTTAGCCTATTATATTATCTATAAGTCTCTCTATCTAAATTATTAATTATTATATAAATAGGTTATATTAATAGGTTACCCGCGAGGGTTATTAATTATATCTTATTTATTATTAATAGAATTAGTATTATAATAGTATTATCTAGTAGTTAAGTCTATTATTCCTACTATTAATCTATAGTATATATCTTACTCTAGATTTATAAATCCGCCTTTATAATAGAAGGATTATTAGGATTATCTATTATATACTTATATATAAGGGCGTATACTAAGTTACTAATAAATAGTTAATAATTAATTAAGAATCTAATAACTTTTATAATATCTTAATATTAGATAGTATATTACTTAGCCTTAATATTATTTATATCTACTTAAATCTTAATCTTTAATTCTACCTATTTATTATTAAAGATACTATTCTTTATTATATCTAATATATCTAGCTATTTTATACTACTCTTAAAATTAATAAATTCTTATAATAGGTAGAGTTATAAATTATTAAAGAAGTTATTTATATCTCCTTAAGTATACTCTACTTATAAAAATTATTAAGTAAGAGTATAATCTATCTTATTATTAAAGGGAAAGAATAAAGGGTCTAATATATATTAATATATTATAAAAAGTTCTATTAAAAGTAATTTTTTAGCTCTTTTATTAATAATATTTTAAAAGGTCTTTATTTTAAAAGTTATATAAGTAGAGAACTTCCCTAACCTCTTTCTACTTAATATACTTTATTTACTTAAAGGGATATATTTATTTATAACTTAATTATTAATTAATATATCTTTTAAGATATATTTATCCTAATCCTCCTTAATTATTAAATTTAAAGTAAATAACTTATTAATTATAACTTATATAAGGGTAATACTCTACTTAAGAGATAGTATAATTTAAAGGCTTATTTATAAGAGTATACTTAAAGCTATTTTATATTATTTATAATATCTATTAATATATTTTTAAAAGGCTTAATTAGTCTTTATAATAAAGTTATAGCTATTATATACCTAACTAGCTATTTAAGAGGGAGGGATAATAATAGAATAACTAGATAAGTTTAATATAAGTTTAATATAAGTATAAAATATAAGTATATATAATATAGTATAATAGAGCCTTTACCTTCTTTAATTAAATTTATTAATTAAAGGGAGCTTAAATAGATTAAGATAAAATTAATATACTACTTAAGAGGCGCGCTTTAATATATAAAATATATAAGATCGTAGGATATACTAGATATATACATCGGTAATTCGGGAAGTCAGCCTGCTAGTTTTAAGTTACGTATCCTACGTAACCCGCCCCTAGCTAGCCACGAATATATAAAGTAACTTCCTATTACCTTAAGCTATAATAGAATAATATTACGGCCTAACTTAGCTAGGATTAGGCTAAAGTTAGGCTAAATAGATTTAGATAGGCGGATATAATAATATTCTAGATATATTATTCTAAAAATCTAACGTCTTTATACGTAACTACGCGATATATAATTATAGGGTAATAAATATTATTAATACATCTATATTACCTACTATATATGGTATCGCGAGTATCCCTAGTATATTTACTATTACTATTATTAGGGTTAACTAATATTTCTTTCTCCTACTTAGTTACGTCTAAGGTATACTTAGATTATAAGTCTAAACTAATAATAGTCTACACCTATTACGGTATATATAGTCTCGAGGTTCTATAGGGAGGATTAGAAGGTATTTCTTAAACGACGAGCGTCTTTAATTTTATAAGTAGTAGAGGTTCCTCGCTATAATACCTCGCCGTTAATAGTTAGTTCTTAGTACCTAAGTTTATTAAGTAGGCGATAAATTTCTACTATAAAAAAGAGGCGGCTAGTAAGAGGAATAAGCGGGGTCTCTCTAATATTTAGTTATAAGGTCGGTCTAGCGAGTAGTAGGTACAGCCTCCCTATTTAGCTCTATTCTATTAAAGCTACGCGTCTAGTAGGCCCTTATAATATAAATATTAGATATCGCCGGCTTAAACTAACTACCTATAGAAGTTAATCTAGATTAGGAAGTCTAGAATAGTAGAATATACTACTAAGCTATCTATTCTTATAATTATAACTACGTCGCTATTTTAAGATATATATTTAAAATTCTATAATATATATATAATAGTAATATTAATTAGCTAGGTAAGTAATAGAGATAGTAACGGGTAAGTAATAGAGATAGTAACGGGTAAGTAATAGAGATAGTAACTAGTAAGTAATAGAGATAGTAGTAATAACGGGTGAGTAGTAGTAATAGTTAGAAATCTAACTTATTAAATATTAAAAAGTAAAAATTAAAGGATACCTATAAGAGTTAAACTTAGTTAGTAGGTATTCTATTAATTTAGTTAAAGTATTCTTAAGGGTATTAATACGTAGAGTTAAAATAGTAGCCTATATTAGTATAGGGCCGCTATATAGTAGCTTATAAGTAGTAGGCGCAGCTAGTTATTATTATTATAATAATTAAGATAAGATAAGAAATGGGAATTAACTTACGTAGTTAACTATTATACTACTAGGACTTTCTTTATATAAATTATATCTTATTCTTTTACTTATCCTTCCTACGCTTAGGAAAGGTTATACTTATAATACTATTAGGTATATAACTATTATAAGAGACTACGTAGAGTAAGATCTTAGACCTAGAGAGAATAGTATATAGAACGCGATAGTATATATAATAGGTTTATATAATATATTAATTTACTACTTATATACTACTTAAATATATCTATCTACCTTACTTATATTCCTTACGTAGGGAGTATAATTAATAATATATCTCTAGGTATTATAAGTATCTTAAGATATACGTAATATAGCTACTTTAAGTAAAATAGATCTATCTTATTTAAAGATTATATAATATATATTTAGTTATTATAGTACGTAAATAGCTACTAATTATACTATTAATATTAATATTTAATTTATAAAAGTTAATATTTTAAATTTCACCGCCTATCTAATAAATATATTTTAGCCTAGCTTTAGCCCGATATTAGGCTAATTATTCCTCTACGCCTTTAGTTATTTATACTGAATATTTCCTTATTTATCTAGCTATTATCTACGTCTATATTCCTTAGCCTTCTCGGCTACGACCCTAGTACTATTTAATAGAAAATCTAGGTTATAGATAGTATTAAATTAATCCTAGTTAATATAATTATTTATATAGAATCTTATATATTCCTTATTTACTAGTACTAGATATACGCTGCGGAGTATATAAGATAAATTATAGAAACGCTAAGTACCTAGAAGCCTTAGGTTTTAGGACCTACTTAATAGTTATATCCCTACTTTAAGTATTCCATATACTTTATTTATTACTCTACTATTAATCTAGCGTATTACCTTAATAAACGCCCCTATATAAATCTACGGTCTTCCGTCCTTCTTAAGTCTTTTATAGTTAAGGATAGAAATAATAAGTTATAGTTACTATATATATCTACTACTTCCTTTTATAGATCTTATAGCCTCGTATCTAATATCGGGATTAGTCTCTTATACCTAGACGTAGTTACGCCGCTACCCTTTCCTCCTACGCTAGCGTAGAGTATATTAGACCTTTTCCTACTAAAGGCGATTTATATTTAAAGAGTCCTTACTATTACGCTTCTAGTAGGTTAAAGACTAATAAATCCTAATAAAATAGTAATTTACTTATATTAAATCCTTCTTACGTCTATTAAGTTTATTACTATTATATAACTACCCCTTAAGTCTATTTTAGTTTTTTTAAAAGAAAACTATTAATACGTTTATAAGGCCGTTATACTTAAATTCTAGATTAGCTAATACTTATAAGACCTTCTACTATTACTTATAACTATATTTTAGATTATATAATATTATTATATTACCTTTAGGAATTACTATTATATATATATATTAGGTCTTAAGTAGTAGTAGAATATCTATTACTTATTTATTAACTCGCGCTTAAAGTAGACTTTATCTTATTATAAAGTATTATATTATTTATTATAATAAGGTTTTAATAGCGTATATTATAACTTAAGATTTAGCGCTCCTAGCCTTCTATCTTATTTATTATAGGAAAGAAGGATTTAAGTAGAACTTTATATATAGCTTTATTATAAGCCGTATTAAAACTTTATATACTATTATATAAGCGAATAAATACGGCGTAATATATTATAATATATAGTTTAAGGATATTAAATTAGGTTTTATCGCCGTTATTATTATCTAGGGTTATATTTTAGAGTTAATACTTTATAAAAACCATCTTTAGGCGGTTAATCTAGTATAATATATATTATATATAAGTTAAGGTATTCTTATTATAGCTTTTATATATTACTAGTATAATAAAGTCTATAATTACTTAATTATAATAGATCGCGGAGTCTCGCTTCCTAGCTAGTAGAGGTACTATTACTAGAACTAGTTAATATACTATTACCTTCTACTTATTACCGCTCTACTATTTAACCTTACTAAAGTATTTAAAGTATTTTAAGCTAGTAAACCTAGGGACTTAGTAAAACTATTTATTAAGCTAAATTAATATTATAGACTTTACTACCTTTTTCTTACCCTTTATACTCCTTTTCCTCGTAGTTTTCCTACTTATTCTAAGAATATCCTCTATTAGGGCTATATACTAGTTAATTAGTCTTATAACTACCCCTTTAAATAATTAATATAAGATATTAACGTCTATTAGTATATAAATATTATAGTATTTATACTTCTAGGCCTAATTTACTACTAGATATATCACTATAGTCTTTCCTATTTACTTTAGATTAGATAGTTACCTGCGAAGTTTAGCCTATATATATTTATAGCTCTAGTATTTCTATTCTTTTATAAGATTACCTTAATCGTTAGGAGGTACTTTATAAATATTATAATATTAATTTTTCTTAACGCCTATAATTAGGACTTACTCTTCGTAATCTACTATTATACCGCTAATAATTAGGTAGTAGCGTCTTATAAAGCTATCCGCGTAGTGGATATTTATACCTATCTCCGCGAGACTCTTAAATACTGCTCTAATTAACTGTAAATTACCTATATTTAGCCTAATCTAGCCTATATTAGCGTAGATAGCGTAAGTACTATAAGTAGATTAAATATATATTTAAAAATTTACTCTATTAATAAATAATAAACCTCCGCCTATAAATATTTTTAATACTCCTTTCTAATCTTTATAATTAATATTAAGTTAATAAGAATTAAGCTTAATCTTATCTAACTCTATTTAGTTAATCTATTAAGATTTCTAATTATTATATATACTAGCTATAAGCTCTAGTCTTTATAATATTATATTATTTAGGTTTTATTAGTAGTAATAAAAATTAGGATAATTATAGCGCCTTTTAGTAGCTCGTCCTATATTTCCTACTACTAGTCCCCTATATATAACTTATTATAAACCCGAGTATTATTAGGTATTCTAAGCCGAATTAGGATATAAGTTAGGTTACTTAAGAAAGGTTTATATCTAAGGAAAAAGTAAATAACGCTTAGTATATCTTAATAGTAGATAGTATATTCTATAATTACAAGACTACTTATAAGACTTAGGACTATAAAGTAGTCTTTAACCTACTAATCTTTATAGATATCCTAGGGAATATAATATATTTATACCTACTACTTAGTAGTATTATAAAAACTAAGTTACTCCTATATTAATCTTAAATATATATTTTTATAGAAAGTATTAACGCCTCCTTTAATAACCTTAGCCTTAGTTAACTACCTTATAAAGGTATAGTCTATCTCGTCTTAAAAGGGCTAGTAGGGATTATATAAGGAGGAGAGTATCTTATTATAATAGTTATAGTACGCCTTACTATCCGCTTTAGGGATATCCTTAACGGGTATTCTAGCTCTTTTAGCCTCTATAAATTCTTAAATTATAAGGGATAAAGACGTAGATTAAATATAGCTATAATTTAGAAGGACAGTTTTAGCGCTAGGAAGTTAAGGCTAGGAAAATTTAGTACTAGGTTATTTATAGGTATAATATTACTACTAATATCTATACTTACGTCTATATACTCTAGTATAGTCCTACTATCTTTATTCGCCTCTAAAAACTCTAATATATCTAGATATATAGTAGTATCCCTAGTTTTATTAATCTCTAGATCTATTATAATTTATTTATAAAGTTAATTAATCTTATCCTTATCTAGGTAGGTCTTAGGCCTAGGGTCTCTCCTACGCTTTACGCCTCGCGTTATAAGATATTAGTTAAAATACCTTATTAATAATCTAGCCGTTTTAGCGATAAAACTATATATAAGATAGGAGTAATTTATTATAACTCTCTTTTATACTAAGGAAGTTAAGTTATACCTTAGATATATATATAGCTTATAATACGCGTTAATATTATATCCTTTATTACGCTAGCCCTAGGGTTATTATTATATAAATATTAAGGCGTAAAGCTACTAGCGTAGTAAGTCTTAGCCCGAATTTAGGCTAAATTTAGGCTAGATTTCACCTAGTTTTAATTTACTAAGACTAGATCCTTCTTATTCTAATAACTAGATATTTCTAACTACGTCTATTAAATTATTACGCCCTAAGGTACTTATATATACCCTATAATAGATAACGCTAATTTCCTATAGGTACCAAATAGTAGTATAGAGTCGTCGGTATTAGTATTACTAGTACCTTCTAGGGAAATAGGGGGACTAGCCCTTAAAGACGCGTAGTAACCTTTAAACCTATAGGGCTTAATTTAACCCTCTTCCCTTACTTTAAGCCCGACCTCTTCCTTATATCCTTTATTATATCCTCTATCTAATAAATATAATTAGATTAAGGAGTTAAGTAACTAGATAGCTAATCTAGAATAAGTAGTATAAGCTTTATAGGAGGTAGTAGTTAAATTAAGTAATAAAGCTAGTATTTTAGCTAGAGTAGCTTAATATAGTATAAAGGTAATTATACTTAATGCTAGTAGAAGGAGTAATTTAGAAAGGGATAGTACTCTAATATAAAGTAGATTAAGACTAAAAATATTAGAATAATATCCTTTATAACTAATTTAATATAAGAAAGGATTTTATAATAATATAGCTCCTTTAACTTAGCGTAGATTAGGTAAATTTATATAAAAATAAAATATCCCTATCCTATTAACTAGTTTAGGTTAATTTTACTAAGGTCTATATTAATTATAAAGTAATATCCTATCTTAGTTTACCTTCTATCTATAAATTACCTTACCCTCCCTCCCTCTCTCCCTATTCCTTTATTATTATACCTTCAGAATTTTATATAATATTAGTTAGATAGGCGTTCCTATAATATTATATTTACTCTTATATATATATTAGTATTTACCTTAATATCTATCCTAGCTATAAGCGCTCTTAAGTTATAAGGTAACTTTAATTATAAAGAAGGGCCGCTAAAGAATATATAATCTAAGAAGTATATTATAAGTATATACTTAATTACTTATAAGGTAATAATTAATAACTTCTTTATTATAGCTATTAAGCTTATTAAGATAAATAGTATCTTTATAAGTAGGTTCTTAGAGTTATCTTTTATTAGGTTAGATCTTAATAGGTTATAAAAGGCATATAACCTAGCCCTTATTTTATAATTTAAAGAGAAGCTTAAGATTAAAGGATATCTAATATTTATCTTAGAACTATATCGCGGTATATTAATATATATATCTATACTTATAAAGTTAGATACTATTCCTTTAGATATTTCTAAAGAAGAGTTAATTAGAAGGGAGGAATAAAATACTCCCTTAAGTCTTAAATAGGAATCCGCTATTAATCTTTACCTAAAATCTCCCTCTACTTAGGCGCTTAAAGACTTTAAGTTTAATTATAAGCTATTTTAAATAATTATAATTATAACTCTATATAAGGTTAGAGTAGGGACTATCTTAGAGTAGGGCGGGGATAGAGTATTAATACTTACTAATCTCTAGTATAAAAAACTCTAGGAGAGACTAGGGTTAAGATATATAATTAATAGTATATCTTAACTTACTTTATTCTATAAAGCTAATAATTAGCTTATAGGTATAATAGATAATAAGGATTTATAGACTACTACCCGCTAGTATCTAACGTGAGGGCGGAGATTTATAAAGATCTTAATTATAATATAAGATAATATTAATTAACTAAGTCTTACGCCCTTAATAATATATATTAACCTATAAGTAGTAAGTATTAAAATACCTCCCTCCTAGTTATTTTAGCTAGCCTTATATATACTTCCTTTAGGTCTAGCGTCTACTAATATTCTTATAAAATATAGAGGAAGTATATATTATAGTAGTATCCTAATTTATCTGTAGACTTATTTATAAAGGTTATATCTAGGTAAATTACTTTCTTTTTCTCTTAGGCTCTTAACCTTTAATTTATCTTAATATTTATATTATTAATTAAGTCTATCTAAATACTTATATTATCTATTATTACTATTTAATTATAATTAAGCGTAGTAGCTATTATTAAGTAAAAAGGTTAATATAGGAGTATAAGTAAAGTAGGAGGAGAGTAAGGATAAAGACCTTATATAATATTAATATAAATAAAAGTAGAAGTTAGATATAGCTATTAAGTTAAGTATACTACTATTATTATTATTAAGTAAGAAGTCTTCGCTTAATCTTAATCTATATATTATACTAGAGCTAAATATTAAGGAGGAGGGTAATAGGGAGTCTATTTAATCTAATATAGATCTTAAGGATTAGTAAGTTAGGCTCCTCTTCTATAAAATTATTATAACTAACCTTCTTAGATTCTAGTAGTCTAGGGATAACTAGCTATATAAGTATCTTAAAAGTAATATATAACCGCGTGCGGCTAGATTCCTAAAGATCCCTAATTTTAATTTAAGTATAAGTAAAACTATTATAATACTCCCTAAAATACTTAAACCTTTATACTACTAGTAGTAGCTTTATATATTTATTATAATAATTCTTAACGCTAGGGCGCTAGGCCGTTTTAGTACCCTTATTAGAGATAAAATAGGACTAGGTAAGGTAAAGTTATTAATCCTAACCTAAATACTCTTTAGCTAATCTCTCTATATTAAGATATAAGAAGCTATTATATTAGCCGTATTTTATTATTAGTTATAGTAATAGTAGGAGAAAATCTATTAAGAATAATATAATAAACCCGAAACTTATTAGTATTATAAAGAGGGCGCGGCCCTAGGATCTAAATATCTTATAAATAATTAATTTTATTAGTATCCTTATTAACTAGAGTTAGAATATTTTAATATTTATCTTATATATAGACTAATAATATTCTTTATACTAAGTAGTAATATCTTAATATAACTTATAAAGCTTAGTACCCTTATTAATTTTAAAACGCTAGGTATCTAACTTATTAGCGAGTATTTAGGTATTACTAACTAAAGTCTTACTTTAATTAGGGATATTATATAGAAAATTAGGACTATTAGGGATAATAATAACCCTAATATATAGTTATTAAAGAAGGGTAAGGTTACTTACCTAAAGTAATAAGGCTTCCTAACTACTTAAAGTACTCTATTCTAGATTCTTACTATATAATAAATATAGATCGCGAGATCTAAAAGTAGCCTTATTAATATATATTATTAGACCTACTAGAAGAATAAGGAAAAGGTAATATATAAGGAGATAATTTAACGCCTCTACTATAGCTTAATAATTATTAATAAGAGCTATATTATAAAGAATACTAGCTAAGGGCCTTAGAAGATCTTATAAAAAATAAAATAAAATTAAATTAACTAAAATACCGCTTCTAATCTACCGCCTTAAGTAATATAATAATTAATTTTAATCTAATAGATATTATAGGGCCTATAGATATTATTAGTAGTATTACGTAGAATTACCCTAATTATAAGTATTACGCGTTCTCTAATATTAGGCTCGTAAGCTTAGGTAAGAATATTAATAGATTAATAGAAAACTTAGAGGATATAGATATTATAAAACCCGCTTATAAGTTAATTAAAATATTCGCTACTCTTCTCCTAGACTTCTTTATTAGGAGGTATAAGAAGAGTTAATAGAATAGATAACTACTTATAAAGCTTAAGCCGCTTTATAAGAGTTAAGTAAAGAGTAGATTCCCTAAGAAGTACTAAGTAGCCTTTAATAGGGTAATAATATAATAGAAGATATTAAGTAAAGCCTAGCTAAAATAAAAGTAGATAAATTAAAGGGAATAATATTAGAAGTTAAAGACGTTTAAGGAGGTAAACCCTAAAATATTAATAATAATAGATACTAGATTTATATTTACTACTATAAGGATATTATAATTAGCTAGTAATCTCCTATTCTTATATATAATTACTTATAAGGCTAAGTAGAAGTTCTTAAATAATATAATTTAGAAGATATATTAAGATAATAATACTAGGCGTATAATAGATAGTTATATACTTAATAAATACTATACTAAAATAATAGTAGATTACCCTAAACTTTAGGATATTATTTAGATTCTATAAAAGTATTAGTAGGTATATATCCTAATTCTTTCCTCCTTTCTAAAGACTACCTTTATAGTAGAAAGAGTAAGTTCTTTTTTTTACCTAAGACCTACTACTATTAATATACTATATCTTAGATCTTTTTATATTATAAAAATATCTTTATATCTTTAATATATTATAGTAAATACTAATTTTATTAATTTAATATATCTATAAGTATAAGGATCTTTATAAAAGTTTATATATATATTTTAAACCTCTAAAGAAGTAAAATATAATAAAGGAGGCCTTTTAATAGGAGGTAAACCTTAATATAAGTAAGTTAAAATATAAAGATTAGCTAGATATATTAATAAGGTTAATAAAGATAATAAGAACTAGGCTAATACTTTATAAAGCTATTATTATAATTATTATAAAGCCTATATATAATTTAAGCCTATATTTCTAGGTAGTAAAGTAGGCTTATTATCTAGGGTAGAAGGAGGATATATATTATTATATTCTCTATTTAGATATACTTATTAAGCGGGTAGTTAAGGAGAAGTAGGCGAAGAAGTCTAAGTTTTTAAAGGATACCTTTAAAACCGCGGAGGAGGCTAAAGCTAAGGACGGCGAGGGTAGCGGTAAGGGGGGTAGTAAGGGTAGTAGTAATAGTAATAAAGATAAAAGGTTTAAAGCGTAGTTAAAACATATTAGATATACTTTAATAAATCTAGTTAAATCTATAATTACTATATTAGCTTACTTAAATACTTAAGTTAAGTTAAATTTAGCCTAACTTCTACTTAAAAGCCTATATTAAGTATTAATAAGCTAGCGCGTATTATCTATTAATATATTATTTAAATTTATTATTAATCCCCTTATAATTACCTTATATCTTTCTTTAAAGTATTTTAATATAGGTATTAATAAGCTCTTAATATTAGTTAACCTAATATTACCTAATTTTACCTAGGTTCTACGCTATCTCTAAGGTTATAGTTCCTCCTTATTAATAGCTTATTATAACGTAGACTTACTACCTAACTAGAGTTACTACTTCTCTCAAATACTACCTATTATTATTAAGATACTTATAAAAGGTATCCTAAGCTATTACCTTTATTACTACTTTTTACTACTTTTTACCTTATTCTCTATTATAGATATAAGCCTACTTAAGCTAAAAGATAATTATAGGTATAAATAAGGGTTATTAATAAATATATAGTTAAAGAAGTATATCTTAGATATATACCTACCTAATTATAAGTAGATAATTAATAACCTCTTTAATATAACTATAAAGCTTATTAAGATATATAGTATTTTTATTAATAGGCTCTTAGATTTATTATCTACTAAATTAAAGCTTAATAATTTATAGAAGGAGTATAATCTAACCCTTACCTTAAAGTTTAAGGAGAAGCTCCCTATTAAAGGTTATAAGTAAGGTATTATTAAGTTATACTACTACGTACCTACCTATATAAGTATACTTATAAAGCTAAATACTAGTCCTTTAACTATTTCAAAAGAAGAGATACCTAAGAGCTAGCTAAAGGTAGAAGTAGTAATACTAAATATATTAAATAAAAACCTACTTTAGACCCTCTTATATATTATCCTCCTTCTAAATAGGTATTAGAAGACTTTAAATTTAATTATTAACTATTCTATATAAGTATAATTATAACTCCCTATAAAATAAGAGCTAGGATAATTATAAAGTAGGGCGGAGATAAAGTATTACTACTTATTAATCTCTATTATAAGAAACTTTAGTCTAGACTTAAAGGAAGATATTTAATTAATAGTATATCTAAACTTACTTTAATATATAATATTAATAATAATATTTTAGGTATTATAAATAATAAATATTTATAGACTACTATCCGCTAATATATAAAGTAAGGACTAAAAAATACGAAGATCTTAATTATAATATAAGATAATATTAATTAGCTAAGTTTCCCGCCCTTAATAAGATATATTAACTTATAATTAGTAAATATTAAATAATAAGCCTCCTTTAAACCCTTTAAACCTCCCTTAATATTACCTCTTACTAATCTAGTACTTATATTAGTTAGGGATCTTTTAATATCTAATTACTATAATTACTTTATATCTTACTTAGAGGTAAATCCTTTAAGTTTAAAGCCGCGTAAGTTACCTTTATTCTCCCTTAGGCTCTAAGTCTTTCCTTTATCTCTATATTAATATTAATAATTAGATCCTACTAAGTATTTATATTACTCCTTCTAAGTATATAAGTATTACTCTAATAATAGTATAGCCTAGTAGTCGTTATATAGTAAAAAGGTTAAGAAAAATCTATAATAGGAGTAGGAGGAGAGAGGGGATAGAAGATATTATATAATATTAATATAGATAAATGTAGAGTTTAAGCGCGTATATTAGGCTAAAAATATTACTATCTTCTTCCTCTACCCTATTTACTCCTACTTAATCCTACTATTTAATATAATAAAACCCCGAGCTTAAGTAAAGCTAGATAAACCTAAGGAGAGTAATAGATATTCTAATACTAATAATATAGATATTAACGCTCTATATATTAGACTTATCTTATATAAAATCTTCCTAACTAACCTTCTTAGATTCTAGTATTCTAGGGATAACTAGTTATATAAGTATAAGTAAGATAAAATTTAAGTACGCGTAGCCTAATTCCTTAAACTCCTAGAGTTCTAGAAGAGTATTAATATAGATACTCTATTACTACCCTAAATATAATACCTTTATACTACTAGTAGTACTTATATATTCTTATTATACTACCCTTTAATATTAGCTCGCCGAGTACTCTTAGAATATAAAATAGGATTAGGGAAGGTAGGATTTATAATCTTAATATATAAGCGCTTTAACTAATTAATATTATATTAAGGCGTAGGAAGCTATTAGATATATAATTCTTTATTATTAATTATAATATTAACCGTAAAAAATACTTTAGGAATAGTATAAAAAACTTAAATATCGTTATTACTATAAAGACGGCGCGGCCCTAGGAATTAATATCTTATAAAAAGTTAGTTTTATTATATCCCTACTAACTAGAGTTATAAAGATTTTAATACTTATATAATATATATATTATTAATATTCTCTATCTTAAGTAATAATATCTCTTTATAACTAGTAGAACTTAAAGATCTCTTAGGTTTTAGTAATCTATATATTCGGCTTATTAGTGAATATAGGGGAATAATAGATATAAAGCTTACTTTACCTATAAATACCTTACTAGATATAAATATACTTAGAGATAGAAGATACCTTAAAGTATAATTTCTAAAGAAGGGTAAGGTTATTTATATAAGATAATAAGGCTTCTTAACCGCCTAAAGTACCTTAATCTAGAATCTAATTATACGGTAGATATAGATAAGATCTAAGAAAGTATAGAATACCTTTACTAAAATATATAGGTAGATATACTAAAAGAAGGAAAAGTTAATAGATAAAGAAATAGTTAGCTACCTCTACTACGGCTTAACTATTATAAACGAAAGTTATATTATAAAGAATACTAGGAAGTATTATAAAGGATACTACTAGATATAGAAATAGATAGACTAGGATACCGCTTCTAGTTTACTACTTTAAGTAGTATAATTATTAACGCTAATCCCGCTAATATTATAGGATTAATAGATATTTTTAGTAGTCTATTCTTAAAAGCTAGGCTTATAGCCTTAGGTAAGACTATTATTAAATTAATAGAAAGCCTAGGAGATATAGTTATTATATTAACCGCTCGCGATTTAATTAAGACCTTTACTAATCTTCTACCTAGCTTCCTTATTTAGAGGTATAAGTAGAGTCGTTAGAATAGAGAGCTACTTATAGAACTCAAGTTATATTAGTAATAAGTATAGAGTAAATTCCCTAAGAAATACTAGGCGGCCTTAAATAGGAATATAACGTAGTAGAAGCTATTAAATAGAGCCTAGTAAGAATAAAAGTAGAAGAATTAAAGTAATTAGTATTAAAAGCTAAAGATATTTAAGGAGGCGAATCCTAAGATTTTAATAATTATAGATTTTAAATTTATAATTAACGCCGCGAGAATATTATAATTAAGTAGTAATCTCCTATTCTTATATACTATTACTTATAAGGCTAAGTAGAACTATATAAATAAGGTAATCTAGAAGATATATAAAGACCTTAAAACTACGCGTATAAAGAAAGGTTATATACTTAATTAATTTTAATTATAAATTATAGAATATTACCTAGAGGTTTAATAAATAGGAATAATCTAGCGAAGCTACCCTAGTAAGAGTATTATAATAATATCCTTATTTATAGAAACTATCCTTTTAATATAAAGAGTAAGTTCTTTAATTACCTAAATATAAATAAAGGTATAAAATCCTACTTAGCTTCCTCTTTACTTTAAGAATATCTTTATATCTTTAATATACTACGGCGAATATTAATATTTATTAATCTAGTATATTTATAAGCCTAAGGATCTTAACTAAAGTCTACGTATAGAGTTTAAAGTTCTAAAGGTATAAAAGGCGGTAAAGGAAGCCTATTTATAAGAGAGAGACCTTAAATTAGGTAAGCTACTTTATAAGGAATAACTAAATATACTAATAGTATTCCTAAAGATAATAAGGATTATATTAACCCTTATAAAGACTACTATTATAATAACTATAGACCTTAATATTTAATCTAATCCTATATCTATAAGTATTAAGACGCTATTAATATCCTAGTTATATAGAATAATTAATACTATATATTAATAGTATTATATATTATACTTATATATAGAGCTTAGTACTACTATTTATAAGACTTAAGTATTTATAAGGTTAAATATTTAAAGGTAGAGTAATATATATTAATATATATTATTCTATTAAAGATAACTTAGGCGGATTTAAGCTAGATTAAGGTTAAATATAGTCTTAACCTTATAATAAGATATACTTTTAATAGAAAGTTAATATAATTAGCTAAAATTAGGCTAAGTTAAGCTAGAAAATTTTAATATCTATATTAATAAGTAGTAATTATTAGTTCTAAAGACTTATAAGCGGGATATTCTCTATCTTATAAAATTAGTAATTATAACTCCTACTTAGAAATACCCTTATAAGCTTAATAAGAAGTAGGTATAAAATACTTTATATCTATTAGATAATAGCTACTAATAATTATATTAGACTATTAATATAATTAAGTTTACTATCTCTAGGCTACCCGTTTATTATACTACTATATAGACCGGCTTAAAGCTTCTCCGCTAGAAAGAAGATCCTATACTTAAAGGATATAATATAAGGATTAATAAGGATATAATAAAGATTAATACCTATATCCTAGAGCCGCCTAAAGTCCTATTTATAAAGAATATAATAGTAAAGCCTTTATACTCTAGCCGCTAGTATTTAAGAGGTAAAGTCTTCTTCTTACCTAATACTACTCCTCTTAAATCCTAGGGTATTATTATCCTTATATCTAGGGACTACTTACCCCCTCCTACCCGTAAGTAGATTAATAACTTTAAGAGGAATTTCCTAGATCTTTACCGCGGTTATAGCGGTATTATTATAGAGCGTAAGCCTATAATTATTATAAGAGAAGCCGACGACGCTAATATAATTACTAAATATTTCTAGTAAGCTAGCGATAAAGCTAATACTTAACTATAAATAATTATAGTTATCCTATTAAATAAGGCTTTAGATATATATTACCGCGTAAAGAAGAATTATAACTACTACTTTAGGGTTATATTATAATATATATAGGCTAGTTATATTATTAAAAACGCTCCTTAATATTACTTAAATATCCTAATAAAGTTTAATTATAAGCTAGGAGGTACTACGTCGGTAATTAAGGCGGTAAGTTAGCCTTAGCTAGTAAGTATATATTTATTAGCTAACTATTCCTAGAAAATATTATACTTTACTATTCCTACTATAATTATTAGAGCCGACGTCTCTTATATAATACTAGGTCTTAAGTAAGCGTTTATAACTATTATAACTATCTTACTTAATAAGACCTACTCTCGCTATAATATAGCTATCTAGTCTAATAGTTCGCGTATTAAGATAATTACTAGGATTAATATTACTAGTATACTTCTTCCTCTTATAGATTAGTAGATTAAGAATATTAGCCGTAGCTAATTACTAAAGTATATTTACTATTTCCGCGATGGTATTTCTAAGGCGTAGTATATTAATACTCTAAAAGATAAAGTTATAAATATAAAGCTCGTCTTTAATTAGCTTAATAATAAGGATCTATCTTATATAGTAAGTTTATATTAATTAATTTATTTATAATAAAGACTAATCCTTTATATAGCCTAAGTTTACTATTATTATAGCTAAGAAGCGATATTATATTTACTTCCTTCCCCTAGTAGGTCCTACATCTAATAAGAATAGAAATCTAGTACTAGGGGTTATTATTAATAGGGACGTCACTTACCCCTTTAATAATAAGGTCTACCTCTACTCGTATTCTATAATTTAGGGTATAGCTTAGCTAATATATTACTTAATTATTATAGATAAGATAGGCGTCGACGTTAGTAAAACCTAGGTAATACTCTATAAGTCCTACTATTAATATTAGCGAGCTACTACCCCTATCTTATTATATATAATAATCCTAGCTTTTAGAGATAGAGTACTAATTATTAATAGTCCCCGCTATCTACTACGCTTACCTAGCGTCTAAGTAAGGAGAATTTTATATTAATATAGTATACCCTAATTATACGAAGCTACTTATAAAGCGTACCTAGTATCCTAGTAGGGAGGTATCTTTACACTTAGCTGAGATAAAGTTAGAGATTAAATAGCCTAAGCTACTACTATTCGCGCTTATAAATAATAATTATCTAGGTATATAGTTTATCTAAGACCACTTTTCTAGTACTTTAAGTCGCTTTATACGAATTAATAGCCCTAATATATTAATTATTAATAATACTAGTAAGCGTATATTTTCTCTACTAATAGCCTATTATAAGTAAATATAGCTTATTATATATACTAGCTCTCCTAGTTATTTATAAATATATATATATACTATATATACTTTTCCTAGTATAGATAGTAATTATAGATAGGAAAATAACTAGTAATTAAAATATTATATTATTAAAATTATTTACCATTTATTATTCTTCTATCTAGGGTATAATACGGTATACGCGTTACTCTATTACTATAAATAAGATAAGTGTTAATATTAGTAAGTTTTAGGCTATAATAACTAGGACTAATATCTATAAGATACTTCTTCCTCGCGTAGATTAGTAGAATAATAATAGTAGTAATACTAAGTATAAATACTAAAAAGAGGGTGAGCGTAAGTAATAGCGCGTTTAAGCTAAATTTAGGCTGAGTTTAAGCTAAATCTAGGCTAGATCCGGCCTAAACGCGCTATTAAATACGCTATAAAAGCTAATTAGCCTTTATTTTAATTTTTATCTTCTCCTATCTATCCTTTCTTTATTTAATAATCCTCTACCGTTAATATAATTACTATTATCTATATATTATTCTTCTATATATAAATATAACCCCTTTTTTAAATAAATAAGAGTTATCCTATCTAGAAGTATATAGACTTCCTTCTTAGTCTAAATAAACCGCGTATATAACTAATTAACCTATTCGTCCTAGGATAAATTTTCCTTAGATAACGCGCTTTCTAATTATTTAGAGCCTCTAAGGATAGGAGTAAAGCGTTAAAGGACCTACGCTATTATTAATAATAACGACTTAGGGATATTACCGTTATAAATATATACTATAATATACTATTAACTAGTAACCTTATATAATATTTTAGTCCTCCTTAGTTATTTTATTTAATAACGAGAATATATAGAAAAAAAATAAGTATAAACCTTACTCCCCTTAATCTTAATTATAATTATAAGGGAGTATACTCGCGTCGAGTTTAAAGTATTCTAAAGGCTCTAATAGAGACCCCCCGTTATTAGTATCCTCCTATCACTTATAAATACCTAACCGCGACGATCTATCACGTAGGGGTTAATACCTTTAGGGTTAGATACCTCGACGCCCTAAATAGGTTTTAACTCTAGGGCACGAAGCGGTTATAATGAATACGGTACTATATATCTAGGCGACTATAGCTATAAGCGTTTATAGTAAAGGGTATAGGCTATAGGCTAATATATAGTAGAAGGTATAGCTAAGTATACTAATTAGGAAGATTTAGATAAGGATTATAAATTATCTTAGAAAGGTAGAAGGATAGTATAATTATAATACTTATAAAATACTAGTATTATAAGAGGTAAGGAAAGTTAGTATTTGTTATATTAAATCTAAGTTAACTTACTTACCCTAAGCTAGATTTATAACAGAATCAGCGAAATCCGTAGCTATATAATAGAGAAGGCTTAAGATACTATATAGAGCTACTATACCTTTACTAGTAGCTATAACGAGTATATAAAGATACTCCTAAAGGGAAAGGCTTTTCTAAGTATTAATATCTATAATATAGGTTCTTAAATTAAATTTAGGACTTTTATTAACCTAATCTTAGCTAAAGCTACTAAAGGCTTTCCTAAGTAATATAATTACTAAGATAATTACTTCCCTATTTTTCCTTAATAATTATAGAAACCTAGGAAATAATAAATTAATAAAGTATATATTTAATCCCTTAATACTAGATTTAATAATTCTAGTATTAATAATAATCTAGTATATAATTAAGGAATATTAATATAGTTTATAGTAGATAATAAAGTTTAAGGGTTAGATTATTAAGAGTATAAGCCTTTAAATTTAAATCCTAAAAGCTACGCTAATAAGATCTTTAGAACCCTTTAAATAAATTAAGGAGATATAGTACTATTAAAGGGTAGATAGATAAGAGGTAATTAGGATTATATTACGTACTATTATTATCTAAATTTTAGGTATAAAGGAAGATTATTATAATAAGGAAATTATAAACTTTATATTTAAAGACTCGCTTAATAACCTTAATAACCTAGATTATAAGCCGGACTCTAATAATCTAACCTAAGAATAATATTATAGTTTAGATAGTACTCCCGTTAGTAGAAATAAAAAGGGGCCTTCAGTTAGTAGATTAGAGTTAACTTAGAAGGAAAGTTAATATATTATTAGATTTAAATATAGGCTAATATTAAGTAGTAGGCTCTGTTAAACGGTACTCTAATATATAATACGCCAGCGAGAGTATTATAGCTAATATTAGGGAATAGGAGAAATACTAAATAGTACAAGTAAAATATAAGTTAGCGATATTTAGGCCTAAGTTAGCCTAGCGTTAGGCTACCTTTCCCTCTTTAAGCCTAACTTCTCTCCTACCTTAGCTAATAGAGAAGTAGGTAGATAAAGAGGAATAGGAATAGAGGTAAGAGTAGGGCTAAGAGGAGGCTATCTATAATAAAGTATAACCTTAATTAGATTATAATAGCTAGGTATACTAATAATTTCTAATTATACCTAGTCTTTATCAATAATTATAGTCGTAAAGTAAAAAGGCGTAATAACTATTAAGGATATTTATCTTTCCTAGGGTTATATATTAATTATACGCTAACCGTTAATTAATAAATAGGCTACCTAGGATCCTACCGGTACTAATATAAAGCCTAAGGTAGTAGGCGACGAGTACCTTACTAAAGTTAAAGGAGTAGTAAAGTAATAAAAGATAAAGCTAGGCCTTATATATACGGCTTAGATAAAAAAGCTAGGGATAAAGAAGAATAGCGCTACTATATAGTATTACTAAACTAGGCTACTAAAAACTATTATAGATAATAGTATAAAGTATTAAAAGTTCCTAAAATACGCGCGGTTAAATAGAGAAGTTAAGTTAAGACTAGGTAATAATTAAGACTATAAGTCTCTATAATTATATAGATAATTTATTAATCTATTTATTTACTAAGGAGTAGTTAGAAATAATACTATATATATAAACTATTATACTTACTATTATAAGAGTAATATCGCTATTATATTTTAACTCGATAATATTAGGGTTAGTAGTAAAAAGGTACCGTGTAAAATAAATATAGATAATAATATAATAGAGGTTTATAAAGATAACTATATACGCGTATATAGTAATAAAAGTTACTAATTCTACTATATCTATATACCGTAATATAGTATTACGGATTTCGGCCCCTAGCGCCTAAGAGCTGGCACTTATACTTAATAGTTTAGGGCGCCCCTAGCCGCCCCTAGCCGTTAGGGCTTCTATCCCCGAATTGCTGATGTAATGTAGCGGAATTAACTAATATATACTAGGCGTAAGATATACTTTCTAAATTAGGTAATAGCTAGTATATAGGATATATAAGATTATAAGATATATTAGATATATAATATAATAGAACTAATAGTACGCTAGGCTTAAAATACTAGCTAGTATATAAAATATATAAGATTATAAGATATATTAGATATATAGTATAATAGAATTAATAGATATTACTAGGCTTAAGATATACTTTCTAGGTTAGGTAATAGTTAATATATAGAATATATAAGATTATAAGATATATTAGATATATAATATAATAGAATTAATAGTATATTAAGCTTAAGATACCTATTAATATATAGGATATATAAAATCATAAGATATACTAGATATATAATATAATAGAATTAATAGATATTACTACTAGGCTTAAGATATAGTTTCTAAATTAAGTAATAATTAATATATAAAATATATAAGATTATAAGATATATTAGATATATAGTATAACGGAATTAATAGTACGCTAGGCTTAAGATACTAGCTAGTATATAAGATATATAAGATCGCGAGATATACTAGATATATAATATAATAGAATTAATAGATATTACTAGGCTTAAGATATACTTTCTAAATTAGGTAATAGCTAGTATATAAGATATATAAGATTATAAGATATATTAAATATATAATATAATAGAATTAATATTAGGCTAGAGATATACTTTCTAAATTAGATAATAGCTAATATATAGGATATATAAAATTATAAGATATACTAGATATATAATATAATAGAATTAACTCTTAAATAGTAGTTATATAAGATATATAATATTATAAGATATATTAAGTATATTTAATATCTTATATATTAACTACTTCCTACGGCTTTAATCTTTTATAAGTATCCTATTTTATTATATAAATAACGCTATTAGGGATAATAGTTATATAGAAAGTATAATATTATAAGATATACTATATTTACTAAATAAATAATATAATAAATAGACTAAATAGTATAAATCCTTAATACGCGAAAGATATATTTTTAATAAGAATATTTATTATAAGAACCCCTTCTCTCCTAGTTATAAATAGTAGAACCTACTAATATATAAGATCTCTCTTAAGGGTATTAATTATAATATATATTATATATTATACTCTTTACTATTTACTTTATATCTTAATATTTAAAGCTAAAATTTCTAATAGAGCCTATATTTACTTTATCTTATTAGATTATAATATCTTAAACTTTTTTTAAATAGAGAATTTAACTTTAGCTTCTCCTCTCTTCTTATATTACTTTACTTAGATTTCTATTACTTTTATAATATAATATACCTTAACTCTTTTATTACTCTTATATTAGACTTTATTCTCCTTACTATCTTATCTTCTTATCCCTAAGAATTATTTTAAGCTATTATAAGTCTTACTTAGGCTTTATCTTTACTTATATAACTTAACCCTTTAATTATACTATTTAAAAGAATAAAGAAGTTAAAAATAATTAAATCTAACTTAGCCTAAGTATATTTATAAAAGAATATTATACTTTTATTAGCTAGATTTTAGATAAGCTTATAATAGCTAGTTTATAATATATAGATAATATAGCCTTACCTTATAATTAAGAGATTATTAGGCTAGTTTATTAATAATTAAAGGATTATCTTTAATTTATACTTAGATTATAACTTAATACTATCCTAGCTAATTAAATTAATAAGATATTAAAATATAATTATTACTTTTTTATTAATAACTTAAAGTATATAATTAAAGTACTTAAGGAGGTTAAGACTAATACTATTAAATAGAGAGTAATTAAGATTAAGGGTAAGTTAGAAGGTAAGTTAAGTATAGGGGATAATAAATATATAACTAATTATATAAAAATAATTAAAAAAGAGAAGGTTCCCTTTATATAAAGGGTTATCTAATATTAATATACTAATAATATTATAGGAGAAAATTAGGTTATTTATTTAATTAAGGATATTCTTAATAAGAATATTAAGATTAAAGACTTAGATACTTTAAATTATATTAGTTTAAAGGCTTATTATAAAATACTCTCCGCTTAAGTATTATTAATTAATTATAAGATATAAATACTTATAAGGTAAATACCCCTTAATAGAAAATAGGTAAAGATTAATAATTATACTATTAATTTTAAGATATTAACTAAGTTATAGATTATATTATATCTTATAAATAATATTTACTTCTAAATCCTAAGATTATATAATAAGTAACTTATTATAATATACTTAGGTACCTAGCTAATATTAACTATTATAGTTAAGAATTTAATTATAAAAGTTAAAGAACTAATCTTATATATAACTCTACTCTAATCTTTAATATTTAATAATATCTTTAAGCGGCGTATTAGTAGTATTAGAAAAGGTAGTATCTCTTCTTTATATTTATAGATTTCCTATAAATAGCTACTTTATATATAATACTAAAGGTCTTTTTTAAGTCTAGATATTCCCTACCTAATTATATATTTCTATTCCCTCCGCGGGCTATTTAAATAGATCTTTTAAGTAATAAATTTATTAAGCCTCCTATTATTAAAGAACTAGATACCTATCTACTATTAAGTAAGTTAGGTAAGTTAAATAAAAAGGGCGTAGAGATAGTAGATAAGACTTAATAAAATATAAACCTACTTAATAAAGAGCTTTATATTATAAAAAAAGATTATATTAATATTAATAGTAAAAAGGATTCTATATTTAGGCTAGATAGTAAGGATATAATAATAGTAGATAATAATAAGGGGATAGTAAATAGATTTATAAAGTAAGTCCTCTCCCTTTAATTAATTTATAAGAATAGAACTAAGACTTATTAATAGATAGGTATAAGCTATTAGAGATATTAAGGTAATAGAGTATTTTAATCTAAACCTATTAAGATAGTTCGCGCGCTTTTATAAAGTTATAAAGGAGGATATAAAATATAAATTAAAGGTTAATTAAAAGCCTTAAGAGGGGAAGTTTAAGGTATTAAGTCTTAAGATAAAGGGTATGAAGTAAGTAGCCTACTATTATTAATACTTTACTATCTTTATTATACTTAAGTTTAAGAATTTTATAATTAATAAGATAATCCTAATTAAGGAGATAAGACTTAAAAAGGTTAGTAATTAATATAAGCCCTTAAGTATATTTAATAAAGGGGGGAAAGCTAACTTATTATATATAATAATTTAGACCTTAGAGGTAATTATATACTTTATATATTAGCGCTAAATTAATATTATATAAAGTAAGATTAAATATAATTAAGAAACTACTTAAATTAACTAATATCTTCCTAAGAATTAATAATTTAATAAAACCTACCTATTATAGAATTAATAGCTATTCCTTTATATATATATTTATTATAGATTAATAAGAAGCTTCCTTTTATAACGCGGATTAAACCTTATCCTTATACTAGTAAAGTTACTTAGTAATTAGGCGAATAAATAGGCCGATTAATTTAATAGTAATTATTAGGGAATACTTAATATATATTTCTTTATATACTATATAAATTAAAAACTTAGGCCCTATTATCCTACTAATATTAAGTTAAACCTATTTAAGACGGGTAAAGGCTTCCTACCTACTTATACTAACTAGTAAGGGATATTTATTATAATATTAGGGGTATTTATTAAGTAAGTTTAAAGCTAGTTTACTAATTTTAAGTATTAAATATTAAGTAGGGAAGATATGTTATATTTATAAAAGTCTTATAATTAAAACTTAAGGTTAGTTATATAATAATTAATAAATAGTATAAGTCTAAGGGAGACTTATTAAGGCTTATAAGTATCTTAAGAGTAATTAAAGCTTATTTAAGGTTCTATATAATTATTACTATATTAGGAACCCCTTAGATAGAGGTACCCTTAGACCTTACTAGTATATTAATAATAATAAGGATAGGATATAAAGATTAGTAGCGGCTTAATAATAATCTCTAATAGGCTAAGCTAAAAAACTTTAAAGATACTTATATAACTTTTAATAGATTAATAAAAGTTATAAGCGCGTTCTAGATAATAGATAAGTTAGTAGATTATATTACTTACTTATATATACTTATTAAGGCTATAACGCTTAGCTACTATTCCGTTTTAATATAGTTTAATATACCGCTTATATACTTATTTAAATAGTAGCTTTAGGTTATAGATATTATAGCTAATTTCCTAATAATATTTATCCTAGCCCTTAATAAGTAAGAGTAAACTATTTAATAAGAGGTAGATAAAAATAGTATTAGGAAAATAGAGTAGTAGAAAAATATAGTATACTTTTAAAAGGCGTAGTAGCTAAGAGCTATTATATCTATCCTAGGGCTATTACTTATACTAGAAGAAGATAAGGTATTAAAGGTAATATAGATATAATAAAAGGAATATAAAATATTAGATAATAAATATAAGAATTTATACTTTAAAAGACTTAATAAATTAGCCGCGTCTACTTTAAAGTTTAAGTTTATTATTAATATTATTAAAGAGCTTAATATTATAAGGTATAAAAAGGGCTCTAATAGGTAGCCTAATATAATATTAGAGAAGCTTATAATTATTAAAATAAATATAATAGTTTATATACTCCTAGTAAAGGTATATTTATATACTTAATAGCCCTCCTTTATCCTAGTTCTTTCTATTATAAATACCTTAGGTTATTAAAGGTTATATTAACTTTAGTATAATAGTTAGAGGCGGATCTTACTATTATAAAAGGAAAGAAGGTTAAAGTAGTTTATAATAATATATAACTATCTAATTAATAGGATATTATTAACGCTTTTTAATAAAGACCTAGTAGTAACCTAGACTTAAAGTATAATATTCTTATTTTTATAATAAGTCTAATTAGGACTAATATTAACTTAATAAGGGTAAGGAAGATGATTATTATACTTAATATAAAGTACTTAGAGGTACTTATATAATAGGTAATCTTCTATATTTATAAAATTAGGTAATAGAATAAGATATATACGTAGGTTCTATAGTACTTAAAGGTTAAAATAAATAGGAGGATATATAATATATAAGGAAAGTAAAGCTAGCTAATAGCTTAATTTATAAGGACTAGAAATAAGGCTAGGAAGGAGGTAAAGAAAGTATAAGAAGCTATAGAGGTTAATATATAATAATATAGGCTATCTTTAATCTAATAAATAGTATATATAATAAGGGAAATACTTATAATATCTATAATAAATCTAGCCTAATAATATAAGATATTAAAATTAAGGTATTAAGTATTATAAGATATTTAATATTATTAAATATATTAGATATATTAGATACGCTTAAAATTAGGAGCCAGAAACTATATATTATATATAGAATATAGTAGGATATACTAGTAGGCTATAGCTAGTATATAAGATATATAAGATTATAAGATATATTAGACGTACTAGATAGTAGAATTAATAGAGGGTTAGGCTTAAGGTATACTTTCTAAATTAGGCTACGGCTAGTTAGTATATATAATATATAAGATTATAAGAGATTATAAGATGTATTAGATATATTAAATTATAGGCGGATAAGCTAATATAGGATATATAAAATTATATAAAATTATAAGATATATTAAATATATTATACAAGGGAATTAATAGATAAGTATTAGGCGAGGTATACTTTCTAATTTAGGCTACTACTAATATATAAGATATATAAGATTATAAGATCTATTAGATATATAATATAATAGAATTAATTCTTAGATAGTAGTTATATAGGATATATAATATTATAAGATATACTAAGTATACTTAATATCTTATATATTAACCGCTCCCTACGGCTTTAACCTTCTATAGGTACCTTATCTTATTATATAGATAATATTATTAGGGATAGTAGTAGTATAGAAAGTATAATATTATAAGATATATACTAAATAATACTAATTATATAAGTAGCCTTAGTACTCCTTCTTATACTAATAAATTCGCTCGACTAACGCGTCCTAGCTACTAAATATAAATACTTTATTATTACCCTACTAGCCTTTTATAAGCCTTAGTATAAATATTTATTATAGTAATAAATACTTAAGAGTAATATAATTAATTATACCTATTATAAGCTATTTAATTAACGTGCCCCCTAGATAGGCTAGAATAATAGGAAAGTATATCCTTTTAACTTAGACTTTCCTCTTATTTATAGCTTAATCTACCTTACGCCTTTCTATCTATTTATCAGTAGCTTAAGCTTCCTTATTATATTAGTTAATACTACTTCTCCCTCTTTCTAAGAGCTATTCTCTAGTCCTACTTACTTTCTCCCTTAATCTACCTTCTCCCTTATCTACTTACTTACTCCTTAGGTCCTACTTCTACTCTATTAATAGAGACTAACCTTTAAGCCTTACTATTATACTTACTTACCTAATACGGCTTAGCCTTTTAATTATACCTTTTAAAAAAGGAAGGAGAAGGTATTAAAAGGAGAATATAAAGTAGTTTAAAGCTCTTAATTAAAGAGCCTTATAATTATTATATCTAAATATAATATAACATTATAATAGCTAGTTTATAATATATAGATAATATAGCCTTACTTTATAATTAAGAGGCTATTAAGCTAGTATATTAATAATTATAGGATTATCTCTAATTTATACTTAGACCGCCGCTTAATATTATCCTAGCTACCTAGATTAATAAAATACTTAAATATAATTATTATAAACTTACTAATAACTTAAAATATAAAGTTACTACCCCTAAGGATATTAAGATTAATACTACTAAATAGAGAGTAATTAAGATTAAGGGTAAGTTAGAAGATAAGTTAAGTATAAGGGATAATAAATATATAACTAGCTATATAAAAATAGTTAAAAGAAAGAAGGTTCCTTTTATATAGAGGGTCGTATAGTACTAATATCTTAATAATATTAAAGGAGAAAATTAAGTTATCTATCTAATTAAGGATATTCTTAGTAAGAATACTAAAATTAAAGACTTAAATACTTTAAATTATATTAATTTAAAGGCCTATTATAAGATACTCTGTACTTAAGTACTATTAATTAATCGCGAGATATAAATACTTATAAACTAGATACCCTTTAAGAATAAAAGGATAAAGACTAATAATTATATTAATAATTTTAAGATATTAATTAAGTTATAAGTTATATTATATCCTACTATTAATATTTACTTCTAAAGTCCTTAAATCGCGTAGTAAGTAATTTATTATACTCTACTTAAGGACCTAGCTAATATTAATTATTATAATTAAGAATTTAATTATAAAGGTTAAAGAATTAATCTTATATATAATTCTACTCTAGCCTTTAACGCTTAATAATATCTTTAAGTGGCGTATTAATATTATTAGAAAAGGTAATATCTCTTCCTTACCTTTATAAATCCCTTATAAATAGTTAATTTATATATAGCGCTAAAGGTATTCTCTAAGTCTAAATATTCCCTATTTAATTATATATTTCTATTCCCTTTATAGGCTATTTAAAGGGATCTTTTAAGTAATAAATTTATTAAGCCTCCTATTACTAAAGAACTAGATACCTATCTACTACTAAGTAAGTTAGGTAAGTTAAATAAAGAGGGTATAAAGATAGTAGATAAAACTTAGTAGAATATAGACCTACTTAATAAAGAGCTTAATATTATAAAATAAGAGTATATTAATATTAATAGTAGTAAGGATCTTATATATAAGCTACTTAATAGTAATATAATAATAGGAGATAGTAATAAGGGGATAATAGATAGATTTATAAAGTAAGTCCTCCCCTTTTAATTAATTTATAAGAATAGAGCTAAGACTTATTAGTAGATAGGCGTAGGCTATTAGAGATACTAAGGTAATAAAGTATTTTAATCTAAACTTATTAAGATAGTTTACGCGCTTTTATAAAGTTATAAAGGAGGATATAAAATATAAGTAGAGGGTTAATTAAAAGTATTAAGAGGGGAAGTTTAAAAAATTAAATAATAAAATAAAGGGTATTAAGTAAGTTTACTACCTTTATTATATTTTAGTTTAAGAACTCTATAATTAATAGGATAGTTATAGCTAAAGAGATAGGACTTAAAAAGGTTAGTAATTAATATAAGCCCTTAAGTATATTTAATAAAGGGGGGAAAGCTAACTTACTTTAAGTAATAGTTTAGACCTTAGAGGTAATTATATACTTTATATATTAGCGCTAGATTAATATTATATAAAGTAAGATTAAATATAATTAAGGAACTATTTAAATTAATTAATACCTTCTTAATAGTTAGCGTCCTAATAATACTTACCTATCTTAGAATTAATAGCTATTCCTCTACGCGTATATTTATAATAGACTAATAAGTAGCTTCCTTTTATAATAAGGACTAAACTTTATTATTATACTAGTAAAGGTACTTAGTAATTAGGTAAATAAATAGGCTAATTAGTCTAATAATAAGTATTAGTAAACCCTTAGTATATAATTTATTATATATTATATAGATTAAAGTTTTAAGCCTTACTACTCTACTAATACTAATTTTACCTTATTTAAGATAGACGTCGTATATAATAAATAGTACTTAAGTAAAAGAGACTCTATTAAGCTTATAGCTAGTTAAAAAGACATTAATAATTAAGGGAGGTTTATTATACTTAGCGCTATCTTAGGTACTCTATATAATAAAGTTCTAACTAATCTAACTAGTATTCTATTAGTTATAAGAAGGATAAGAGAGCTAATAGCTTACTAAGCCTAACCTCTAATAGACTTTACTAGAAAATTTTAAGGTAATTAGCTTAACTTTTAATAATTTAATAGACCGCGAGGGTATAATTAGTATTACCCTAGAGCTAGAAGAGTATATTAGTTACTTATATATTATTATTAAAGCTATATTACTTAACTACTATTTTAATTTATTATAATTCTATTTACTATTTATAGAGCTACTTAAGTAGTAACTTAAGTTTATAGATATCATAACTAGGTTCCTAATAGTACTTATCCTAGCCCTTAAAAAGTAAGAGTAAACTATTTAATAGGAGGAGGATATTACTAGTATTAAAAAAATAGAGTAGTAGAAAAATATAGTATACTTTTAAAAGGTATAATAGCTAAGAGCTATTATATCTATCCTAGGGCTATTACTTATACTAGAAGAAGATAAGGAGTTAAAGGTAATATAAACGTAATAGAAGGAATATAGAATATTAAATAATAAATATAATAATTTATACTTTAAAAGACTTATTAAACTAGCTAAGTCTACTTTAAAGTTTAATTTTATTATTAATATTATTAAAGAGCTTAATATTATAAGGTATAAAAAGGGCTCTAATAGGTAGCCTAATATAATACTAGAGAAGCTCGTAATTATAAGAATAAATATAATAGTCTATATACTCCTAGTAAAGGTATATCTCTATTCCTAATAGGCCCCCTTTATCCTAGTCTTTACTTATTAAATCTTATAATTACTTAAAGACCTTACTAATTTAGATATAGTAGCTTAAGGGGGATACTATTAATATAAAAGGGAAGAATATTTAAATAGTTTATAGTAATATAAAGGTATCTAACTTATAAGATATTATAGGCGCGTTTTAATAATAATATATTAATAAGTTAGATCTTTAATATTACCTTTATATTTAGATATTAAAGTTAATAAATAAAGATAGCTAGTACCTATAATATAGATTGAATAGAGGGTACTTATACTTCGCGTAGTTATTCCTACCTAATAAATAGGGTAGAGGATAGAGACGTATATATAATATATATAATACTTAAGGTTTAGAGTTAATAAGAAGGTCTATAAGTTATAAAGGTTATAGGAATTCCTCTAATAATTATTATTATCTAGTATACTATATATACTTAATATAATAGTAGTATTTATAAATTATAAGATATAAGATATAACTTAATATCTATATATACTAATTATTATAAGGTATATAAGATATAAGATATAGGTTTAATAGAAATACCTCTAATAATTACTATTATTTAATATACTATATATACTTAATATAACGGCGGCATTTATAATTTATAATTTATAAGATATAACTTAATATCTATATATATTAATTATTATAAGGTATATAAGATATAAGATATAGGTTAAATAAATAATATCTTATATTTATATTTATATTTATATTTCATACTCTACTATCTAGCTACTTAGAGCTAATAAGGGCGTTCTAACTCTAGTTTATTAAGAGGAAACCATAAACTACGGAAGAAAACCTCTCTTACCTATATAATTTACTATAATACTTCTAGGCCTCTAAATACTATATACTATCCTCTCCCTTACACTCTATACTACCTTAGTATTAGATCCTAATACCTATATACTCCTTTCTCTTACTAGGGCCTCGCCCCTTTCTCCGTACTATTTCCTAATAGTACCTCTTAAAAGGTCTATTCCCCCTTAATTACCCTCTTACCCTTCCCTATATAGTTTAACTAATATAAGTACCCTTAACCCTCCTACTAGTTATTACTACCCTAGCTACTCCTTTCTTATATTATCTAGTAATATAGTATCCTTATCTATTTAACCCGTAATATATAAGCCTTAATTACTATTATATTCCCTAGCTAGGTAGCCTAGTAGAAGGCCTATAATACTCTTATTAGGAATTACCGCGTATCTTTTCCTAATATATAGGAGGGGGCTATTATAATTATTAAGAGGTATAAATATACTTTATTACTATTATTATATTACTATTTCCTAGTATTAAGCTATATAGTAATCTACTTATAAGGGAAAGCGGATTATATTAAAATCCCGCCGGCTATACTTATAATTATAGGGTTACTACTCCTACTCTTATACGTAGTTATAATTCTCCTAGTTAGGTAGGGTAGCCCTAGCCTTTTATTCTATCTTTTCTACTTAGTATACCTTCTATCTCTTAACCTAGAGTCTCTTATATATTAAGCTAATACTATTAATAGGAACTAAGGTAGGTATTATCGCGTATACTAAGGGCGCGCTTATAATATATATAAAAACTTTATATTATAAGCTCTACTACTACGTAACGTCCTAGTTTTATTCTAACTACGTTTAAAGAGACCTCTTAGCTCTATTAATAAGTAATAGGTTCGTAGCTAGCACTATATATAGGTAGATCTCATTACTAGCTATAAATAATATCTTATAAATAAGAATTAAGGTATATAATATATACTATATCTCTCTAGATATACTTATTATATTAGAAAGCTCTTAATTAAGATAAAGACTTCCTAGTACCTAATCTAGAGCTCTTATAGTACTAGGGGCCGGCCCTAGGCCTATAGGCAAAAGGTCTTTACTAAGGGTATAGGGGCGAGTTAAGATCTTACTGACGGATATTAGTAATAATTAAGTAGAAACTTATATAAGTTTATTAGGAAGATACCTAATAATATTAAGTCTTATAATTACTTTAGAAGATTAATAAGAACCTTATTAATATTAATAGTAAAGATAATAATAAAGTAAAATAGCTAGGGTTATAATTTAAATTATAAGATAGGCTTATCTACTATATATATTTTAATAATAGAAGGGAGAGACTTTATATACTAAAGGCCTTAAAGAAGGAGGTCTTTAAACTAGTATATAATAAGTAGTACTATAACGGCTACTATTATATATATAACTAGATAGTCTCTTTAATATACGTGCGCTATCTATTAAAGTACTTATAAATATATATTAATTACTACCCCGCCTATTAATTAAGCTAGACTAAGCGCTATAAACCTTATAGTAGTAGCTTACTCCCTATTAATAGGCTATCTATTCTATTTTATATAATAGTTATAAACTTTATAGTTATATTACTAATAATTATAAAAGGCTTTAATAGCCTACTTATAATAACTAATAAGTTTTCTAAGCGCCTACTATTACTTCCTAGGTAGTCTATATAGTCTATAAGCTAGTAGGCTAATATTATCTTAGCGGTATTAATAGCCTATAGTTAAGGTATACCTTATAGAATTATTAGTAATAGAGATTCTAAATTTATATCTTCTTTCTAGTAGGCGGTCTTTTAAAAGTTAGGTTATAACCTACTAATATTAACTTTATACTATATATAAACTAATAGATAATTAGAAAGAATAAATTAGATAGTTAAAATTACTATATAATATTATACCTCTAAATAGGCGAGTATTAATATAGTTAATTAGATAGCTATTCTACCCTATTTATAAAGCTACCTTAATAATTCTAAGAATTAATTAATAGGGGTCTCTCCTAATAAGGTCCTTATTGAGTTTAATATATAGGATATACTAGGTATACTAGTATAACTACCTATTAAAGACTTTAATAAGCTATACTATATAAAGTATAATTAGATTAAGGAATTAATAACTTTTATAAATATCTTTACTAAAATATATTATAATTCTAAGTATTAACCCCTATTATTAAACTAGAAAATACCTATAAAAAATCAAGATTTTTACTTAGGAAAAGTATACTTAAAAGTATAATTCTTTTATTTATTAGTAAGTAATAATAGTTATAAGGTAAATTTAAGTCTAAATATAATAGATATTTATATAAACTTTTATAAATACTAAGACCCTCCTTAAGTATTATAAGGGTTATAGGATAAGCGTTACTAAAAATATTAATTTTAAACTAAAGGGATTATTTATAATAGTTACCTAGTATTAAAGTATTAATAAATAGTTATTAGGCCTACTTATATTATAACTCTATTATAATATTACCGTTTAAGATTAATAGGGTATAACTAAGTATACTATTATTAGACGACTTATTATATTAGTTATTATTAGAAAAAGATATTATTATTATTAAGATAGAAGCGTTAAAAGACTAATACTATCTACTAGGTACCTAACTAACTATAAGATATCTAGTATAATAATATTCTATTCTATTAATAACTTTTATACTACTAGACTATTTAACGTAATTCTTAAATTATTATATCCCTTATATTATAATATATCTTTTGTACTCTTATAATAACTATTAATAGTCCTACTAGATTTATTATACTAATATAAAGGAATCTATTAGATATAAGAGTTAATACGGCCTAGTATTTATCTAGCCCTTTAAAGTTTAACTAATAGTATTTAATAAATTAAATAGTAGAATAGCTTATTTTTATTATTAGAAAGTCTAATATTACGGTCTAATATAAAGATATAACTATATAACTAAGTATAATATTAGGCTATTTTTATACTTTTAATATTATAATTAGTATTCTTATAAGCTACTAAGTAGCTATTAATAGGATCTAGGTGTTAATAATAAGTTATAATTAATATATTAGGGGTAGTCTACCTATTATCTAATAGTACCTACTTATATATAATATTTCTTATTATTTAGCTAGATATATATTTAGGAGTTTCAGGCCTAATAATATAGAGGTTTCCCTATCTTATTACCTATCCTATATCCTAGTAAGGTACTCGTACTAAGGTTTAGCTAGCTTATAGGAATACTAAAATATAGATATATTTACTATTCCTTTTCTTCTACTATTATATTATAATATGCCTAGGAATCGTATTATAGATAATATAGACTATATTCTAAAAGATCCTATTACTATTAAGCCTTCTAAGAAGCCTTCTCCTAAGTTATAGCTATTTCCTAAGTTTAAACTATTAGAAATTAATAATATAACCTATAAGTAAGGCTAACTACCTACTAGAATTAGTCCTTAATAACCTTATAAGATATCCTCTCTTTTCTTTAAGGAATATACGCGGGATTTACTAGTAGAGTATACTAAATTAAACGCGATAGGTTCCTAGACCTTAAAGAAACTATACGCGCGAGTATAAATCCTAATAATAGTAAAAGAGCTTAGGGTATATATTAGGGTATTAATATATATAGGATTATATATAAAGCTTATAATAAATAACTATTAGAACTATAATCCTATAAGCCTAATTTACCCTACTATCTAAAATATAATTAGTCTAAAAAGGTAGTAATAAATCGACCGTTTCTTCTATATCTTAAAGCCTAGGACGTCTAGGTAGACTAAAGATAAGATAGTCTTTTAAAAGCTAGAGCCTCTAAGTAATAATCTACGTTAGAAGTTTAAGAAATATTAAAAGGTAGGTATATACCTTACTATTAATAAAAGTATTCAGCGTTTTATAGGTAGGGTAAAGGAGACTATTAATATACTAAGTAAATCAGAGCCTAAAGGCTTTAAGATTTAAGTACTAGTAAATAAGGGGTACGTCTTAGACTAGATATATTACGTGAAAGGGGTTATTAGCTCTATTAATCTAGATAAGGTATAGATAATATAGCTAGGGTTTTTAAAGATATAGGCCGTAGTTCCTAATATAGTAAAGTAATAGGGTATCTCTAGCTCTATAAATTATATTATCTAGCTAGATAACCTATTTATATTAGCTAGACTACTTACTTAACTTACTAATAAAGGATTTAGGGGAGCTGGTACTATTAGAACTACGAAGACATAGCGAGAAAATAATAAAGAGAAAAGGGGTACTAAGAAATAAAAGGAGGTTTTATAAAAAAAAGAAGAACTATAGTCTAGATCTACTCCTTATAAAGCTAAAGATAACGTATAATATATAGATCTTATAAGGTTAGTTATATAGTACTTTATTAAATAATAGATAAGTTATAGAGTTTATATAAAAGGACTAAAATATTATTTTATTTATAACTACTATTTATACCGGTAAGGAGATAGTTATTTAGCTCTACTAATAGCTAGTAGAAACTAGTATAAATATATATATATAAGTCGGCTCGTCTTTAATAGTAATATAATTAAAGAGCTATTAATTCCCCTATTTATTAATATATATAATTACTTTATAAGTAGGGTTAATTAGGCTAACTAATTATATTACTACTATAAAATACTCCGTATATATAATAAGAACTAGAAGTCGCTCTAGTATTACCTACTAGATATAATAGTATATAACTACTATAAGATAGCCTATTATTTACTAGATCGGTTATAAGGTAAGTCGTAGTAATATAATTCTTATAAGACTTTCTATAAATAGCTAGCTACTAAGCTATTTACCTACTTAGAATATTAGATAGGACCTAGTTAGCCTAAATAAGTAGAACTACTAACTAAATATATATATTATACTTTACTATTAGATTACTAGAAAATGCCTGTAAAAATTCAAGATTTTTACTTTGGAAAATTACCCCTACTACCTGGCGTTTAGTAGGTGACGTGAATAGCGGGAAGGATATTAGACGTTTTAGCCTGTAAATACGATAGTATTAGCTATATTATATACACCTATAGACCGATTTAGATCATTCTAACAGCGTTAGATACCTGGTAATAAGACGGATATTTCCCCCTATTTAGACCGATATTAGACACGTTAGTAGGTGAGGTGAATAGTAGGGAGTATATTAGACCCGTTAGTAGGTAGCCGGCCTGTAAATGTAATAGCCATTCTAACAGCGTTCTATACCTGGTAATGAGACGGATATTTCCCCCTATTTAGACCGATATTAGACACGTTAGTAGGTGAGGTGAATAGTAGGGAGTATATTAGACCCGTTAGTAGGTAGCCGGCCTGTAAATGCGACAGCCATTCTAATAGCGTTCTATACCTGGTAATAAGACGGATATTTCCCTCTATTAGGCCGATATTAGACACGTTAGTAGGTGAGGTAAATAGTAGGGAGTATATTAGACCCGTTAGTAGGTAGGCGGCCTGTAAATATAATAGTATTAGCTATATTATATATATATACCTATTCTAATAGCGTTCTATACCTGATAATAAGACGGATATTTCCCCCTATTTAGACTGATATCAGACACGTTAGTAGGTGAGGTGAATAGTAGGGAGTATATTAGACCCGTTAGTAGGTAGGCGGCCTGTAAATGCGATAGCATTAGCTATATTATATATATGCACCTATTCTAACAGCGTTCTATACCTAATAATAAGACGGATATTTCCCCCTATTTAGACCGATATTAGACACGTTAGTAGGTGACATAAATAGTAGGGTTTTTAGCCTATAAATGCTATAGTATTAGCTAATACACTAATGTAGCGATATGGATTATACTAATAGCGTTACCTACCTAATAATAAGACGGATATTTCCCCCTATTTAGACCGATAGTAGATACGTTAGTAGGTGACGTGAATAGTAGGGGTTTTAGCCTGTAAATGCGATAGCATTAGCCTATGTACTAATGCAGCGATATAGATTATTCTAATAGCGTTATATACCTAGTAATAAGACGGATATTTCCCCCTATTTAGACTAATAGTAGACACGTTAGTAGGCGTTATTATAGAATAGGTAAAATATAAATAATGCTAGGATTTTTATTATTTATAATCTATATTCTAGCCGTTAGCGTATAGAATTTAGTAGGTAAATCTATTTATTCTGAAATATCTTTTAAACTACTACACCGATTTTCATTATTTTTAAAGCGTTAGATAGCTAAAAGTAAGCTATATAACTTTATTTAAATAGAAAATATTATAAAGCGCTAGTATATAGGTAGGTAGAATACGAAGAAAGTTAGGACTTTTAATATTCACCGTACTTAGCGCTAGTCCTAGAGGGGTAATTAGGGGACTTATTAACTAACTAATAAGCTACGATAAGCTTAGGGTCCTAATATTCCTATTTTCTATTATAGTAAGAAGATAAATATCTTATCTTACTAGGGCTAAAAGTACGGTACTATTAGGTATATAAATATACGAAAAGGGGATATCTAGAATAGTTAAAAAGGAAGCTACTTAGGGAACTTTCTATTAATTCTATTTAGGACTAATATTAATAATAAAGGGTACCTAGATCTAGGTATAGTTATAGGCTATATAATATATATCTTTATTATAGTATATATTATTAGAAGGAGTATATAGAGGTAATCTCCTAGTTAGTAATTTTAATAGTTTTTACTAAGAAATTACGAGTGCTAAATTCGCTAGGATATAGGATAATAGAGCTATATATAGCTAATTATAACTAAAAGTAGGCCTAGTTTATAAGTTAATACTTATATACTTTATTAATTAGCCTTATAATTTATTAATAGTTATAGTAAATACTAGTTAGATAGAGTACTACTTATAAATAAAGGGGGTAGGAATCTGCCTATTATTTTCTTTAGATTATAATAGTATCTTAAATAGTATTACCTTCTTACTATTATAAGTACTACTTATAATCTCCCCCTTAAAGATATACTTATTATATCTTATTACTTATAGTTAGGTCTTATTATATAGATATAATAGATTAAGGTTCCTTAATAGTATAACTAGTACGCCTAGCTTAATATATAACTTATAAGATAGTAGGGAGGGTTTATAAAACCTATAAAAGTACTTAAGAGGGAAGAGTTTATTATCTTCTTTTAATATAATATAATTAATACTCTAGTATATTATTATATTATTAGGGATATATAATATTATCTTGATATTAATAGTAATAATATCTTTATTAATAATAGTAGAAATAGCCTATTTTAATAGATAAACCCTTTAAGAGATATTTCTCCTAATATTAATATAGATATTCTTAATTAAATTATTAATAATATTTCCTAGGGTATAATTATATTTCTAATATAATATATCTTTATTAGTAGTAGGGCTTTTCTAAATATTAATACTATTATTAATAGTAAAGAGATTACTTATAAATAGTCCTATTTTATAATAGGTAGTATCTATTAAGTTAAGATTATTAAGTTACTTATTAATAGTAAGATTTAAATATATAACTTTATTCTAGAAATAGGCCTTTTAAAGATACGCCTTAATAACCTAGCTACTAGATCCTCCTAGAATAACAAGGAGTATTTATTAGAAGTCTTTATAAAAGTAGACTATCTTACCCTTAAAATAAGCCTAGTTATTATTATAAATATCTTAAAGGTTATAATTAATAGCTTTTATATTATATTAACTTTATATAAGAGACTTATCTTAAAAGATAATATAAGCTTATTTAATTAACTTAGTAAGATTAGTCCCCCTTCTTAATCCTATATAAAGAGGTAGTATTAGAGTTTAAGGGTATTTTAAATTATAAGTAAGTAGTTTAACCTCCTTATAATAGTATTAATATAGTATTAGAAGATACTATTATTAGAGTAACCTTTTACTAGGAATATAGCCTTTTTATAATAGTATTTTAAACTATTATCTTACTAGTCCCCCTAATACTATTAAGGAAGAATAGTATACTTAGAGTATTAAATTTATTATTAATAGTAGTATTAATAGTAGTAATAATCTAATTAGTAGTATAATATTAGTTAGTATTTAGCCTATTTTATAAGACCTTAGCCTTATTAGAGGTAATTTAGTAAGATATTTCTTCCTATAAAAGTCTATTTAGAATATTATTAAAAAAATTAAATAGAATAGTTAAAATAGGTAGGTTATATTAGGCTAGATCCTTAGTATATTTAAGGGTTAATTAATATTCTAATTAATCATTAATTAAGTAAAGGGCGTACTATTTAGTAAATAACTATTACTTATAATAATTATCTGGGATTTAAAGCGTTAAAAAATCCCGTTATAAGAGGTATAAATAGTTATTTAAGATATACTCCTTATACTTATTCTATAAGGTAAGGGTATTAGTAGGTTAGAGTTTAATTAATACTAATATAAAAAGACTTTATAACTTATAACCTCCCTTAAAATCCTTTCCCTTATTAAGGATTTTATTAATATATTTATTATTTTTAGTTAACTTAAGCTTTATATAAGCCTCCTTCTATCCTATTAACTAGCTATCTACTATCTAGAGGTTATTAAATAATATAGCCCCCTTAATATAATAGAGGAGTAGTTAATAATAGTAGAGATCCTTTATTTTTAGATTAATAAAATTAATACGCCTAAGAGTCTCCCCCTTTTTATAGATTTTCAATTATTTATTTCTTTTATTCTATATAAAGAACTTAGGAAAATCTATATATAAATAGTCAAGTAAATCCCTTATAATAGTAGGATATTTCCTATTTTATTTTATAAAAGGTAATAGTTAATTATTATTATAGGCTTCCTTAGTAAGATAGTTTATATTAAAAAACTCTATTAATATAGTCTTATAAAGCTTATTGCTATCTATTAGCTTTTATTTAACGGCTTTATTAATAGTATAATTATTAGCTAGCTTAAAAAGAGTATATTATTAGTCTAGGAGGTAGATTCATAAATACTTTATATAAGGCTTTATAATATTTATACTAAATAAGAGTATCTTCTAAATAGCCTTAATAGACTTAATCTAGTAAGTAGACTAGAATTTAGTAATCTTATTTATTAACTCCCTTTACTATTACGGCTAGCTATTAGGAGTAGGGTTATTATTATTACGCGTATAATTCCTAATAAGGGAGATATTAGCTTAATTAGGTCTTTTATAAATATATTTATATAGATAGAAAATAGACTTAATAAAGCTATAGATCTTAATATTAATATAAGTACTATATTTCTTTAATAGGTATAAGTTATAAGGGATAACCTATCTATTATTAATAGAGGAATCAGGTTTAAGGGGGCTAATTAAATATTTATAGAAAGGATAACTCCTATTAAGTATAAAAGATATCTCTTAGTAAAAATCCTTTAGAAAAGCCTTATTATAATAATTCTTCTCCTAATTAAAATATTTATTATTAAAGACCCTAGTATAGTAATTATAAACTATATATTATAAGACTAACTTATATAATATATTACCCTATTATAAAAGGGGGATAAATACTTAAATAAGGGTATTAATATTATTAACTATCTAGATTTAATCCTCTTCCCGTATAATAAGGAGAATATAAGTATATAAGAGACCTTACTTCTAAAACTTAATAATATAATAGTAGCCTATATAAATATTAAGGATATATTACTTAAAGAGGTCCCTTATTAGCTCCTAGAGCTTCTAATTAAAGATATAAGTAATTAGATTATAATAGTACTCTAATATCTAACTAGGTTTTAATAAGGCCTAAATATTAGGCTACTTAAGATTATATATAAAGGTAATAAAAATTTAGATTTACCCCTTTTTAAACTATTATTATAATATCCTATATTCTCGCTTTTATAGTATATAAGCTTCCTAGTATTATTAAAAGGAGGATAGTTACCTTACTATTAGTATTTTTGAGCGAGATACTTAGATTAATACTAAGCCTATCTATTAGGCTAGAGTAGTAGTCTACTTAAATAGTTTATTAATTCTAATAATACTAATTTAAATTATTAAGCTTTATTAATATCTAGATATTAATAACCTAGTAGCTAAATAGATATCTACTATTAATAGTATAATTAAAGAAATTAGGCTAGATTTAAATATTAATTAGTTAATCATTTAAATTATATTAACTATCCCCTAACTATTATCTAAATTATTTATAACTATTTATAACTAAGCGGATTTAGATCTAGAAAATAACTAGGAAAATATATTAAATAGTCTTACTTATATCTATTTTATATAAAATTAATATCTTATTACTTACTAAGACCTATTATAACCCTAAGGTATATACTTACTAGTAATATACTAGTCTAGTTCCTACTTAGGGTTATTACTATCTTCCTACTCTAGTTTATTATTACTACTAATTAAGGTATACTAGGTAAGTATACTAATAATATAGTTCTATTATAATATATATAGTAAATAGTTACCTAGAAGCTAATAGCTAGCTATTAGGAGGTAGTTATACTATAACTATTATTAGGATATCTTGACGTATCTAGCTAGTATAATGCGGCTTACTAGCGATATCCTAGCGGTATTAGTTCGGCTTCTTATTATCCTAACGGATATCCTTTTATCTAGATATCCGAGAGGCTAGGTAGCTTCCTTAAGGGGTATTTAGATAGTCCTCCCTCTTCCTCCTTAAAAGGTAGAGATTAGTTCTTTTATAACTATAAAGTTACTAGAGTATTAAGTCTACCTTCGTAATACTACCTACTTATTAGTAGTTTATACTATCTATTCTAGCCCTTAGGAACTAGCCTTCTAATCTAGTTCCTAATAGTTCTAATCTCTCTACCTTTAAAGGGGGATAGTCTAGATTATAATAGTATAGTAATATAAAGATATCTAACGCTAAATAAGATAAAGATATATTAGAAGTCTAGCGTAATAAAATTAATATAATACTAGAGTCTAATATAGGAGATATTAAAGTAATAAATAATATACCTAGTAATAGAATTTCTAATAAAACCCTTACTAGTATAATTACGCTTAATAAACTTATCGCTACTATTAAAATTAAAGAAGAGTAGTTAATAAAGGAAAGAAAGCTTTAAGGTATTTAAGAAAAGATAGCTTAATTATAAGTAGAAGTAGACGGGGCCTTACTAGATCTATAGTAAATTACTAGCGGATTACTAGGCGGGATATAATAAGGGTTAGGACTAGGCCTAATAGAGGACTACCCTCTAAATTAAGGTACTAACGTATAAGGTATATTAGACCCTAGAGTAGGGTCTATCTTTAATAGTTTTATACTAAGTTAGTCTACTAGAGGCTAGTTAGAAGAACCTAGTAGTTAATACCCTAGGAGCTACTTAAAGCCTAAGGACTTACCCTTTTATAAGGGGAAGAATCTATATAAGTATAGGAAATAGTATTATATTATAAATATTATATTCTAACTAATACTTAATAGATTCCTAATTAAGTTTATAAAGGTTACCTAGGTTATATAGTTCTTAGAAGGTAAACCTACTAAGTTATAAAATTATTATAAAAAGTTATTATTAGGGAGAGTAGTTACCTAGGAGTACTTTACTTAGTACTTACTAAACCTTATTAAGGACCTAGTAAACTACTAGCTCTATAACGTATAATTATACTTAGATATATAATAGAACCCTAACTAATTAGTATAGAGTTTTAATATATATTTAAGTAGGATTAAATTATAGATCCCTCCTTTTCTAGAGGAATATTAGTAGATTAACTTCTTTATAAAGTTACGCCTAGACCTTTAAAAGGCCCTTATAAACTATTAAGACCTCCTTATAGTTAAAGAAAGCCTAGTTACCTTTACTACTTAATTAGAGAATAACTAGCGGCCTTATATTAGAATAACGGCGGGTAATAGTCGTGTTATTAAAAAAGGGGATTATTCTAATAGGCGGAATAAAGGTTAGAAGAGGGAAGGAAGTTAAGATAGAGGTATTAATCCTTTTATAAAAGTAGGAAGTATTTAACCCGCTAATAGTTATAATAAGTTATTAGACGGTAAGGAAGGGTTAATATATTTTAATTATAGGAAGAAGGGGTATTATAATAAGGACTATTATAGGCCTAGGATACCTAGGAATCTAAATATAATACCTATTAATATTATTAGAAAAGGGACTACTAAATTAAAAAAAGGAAGCGCGCCTCTATTAGGGCCTTAACGCTAGGGCGCTTACTTATTAAAAGGGGTTTATTATTAATTTATAATATTAATATTAATAGTTTTATTAATATATAAGGTATATAGGACTATATAGACTTCTTAATAGATATAGGAGTAGAGATTAATATTATCTCTTAAAGCTTCGCTAAGTAATATAACCTAAAACCCCTAGAGGGCTATTAACTATTAATTCCTAGATAGATAAATAGTTAGTTAGTTTATTACTACGGCGTATACTAGGTAGAGTACTATCTCGTTAATAGCTAGGGATAGCTAGGTTAATATACTAATATATTCTATATAATTAAGAAGAAGGGGTTCCTAATTATTCTTAATATATCTACCTTATTAGAAGCTAGGGTATAAGTAAATCTAGGGAGTTAAAAGTAGTAATTTCTACTAGACTCTACTAGCATATCTATCCTAGAGTTATAAGTATTTATAGATACCCTTAAAGGTAAATTAGTAATTTATACTATTATTTATACTAGGTTATCCTAGGCGGAAACCTAGAGCTTTAATAGTAAAGTACTAGAGCTACCTAAAAGTCTTTATAACTTTTTAGATATCTTTTTAAATAAGGAGGTAGGATAACTACCCCTATTTAAGCCTAGGGACTACGCTATTAATATAAATAGTTATAAGCCTCCTTATAAGCCTATTTATAATTTATTATAAAGGGAGTTAGAAACTCTATATATCTACCTAGATAACACTAAGTTAAAGGGTTAAATATAAGAGTCTATTAGTCCTACGGGGGCTCCTATTTTATTTATATTAAAGAAGGATAGTAGCCTATAACTATATATTAACTATTATAAGTTAAATAAGGTAATAGTAAAGAACTATTATCCTCTCCCTTTAATTAATAAAGTACTTAATCGCTTATAAGGTATAAAGATATTTACTAAGTTAGACCTTAAAGATACTTATTATAGGATTTATATTTATAATAGTAATAAGTAGAAGATGGCGTTTTATACGTAGTACGGCTATTTTAAATATATAATTATACCGTTTAGTTTAGTAAATACCCTAGCTATATTCTAAGCCTATATTAATAGAGCTTTAGCGGGCCTAGTAGATATTACTTATATAGTATACCTTAATAATATTTTAATCTATTTAGAAGATATCTTAAGTTATAAGTAAAATATCCGCTAGGTACTTAAGTAGTTATAGAAGTTTTAGCTTTATATAAACTAAAAGAAATATAAATTCTATATTAATTTAGTAGAATTCCTTAGATTTATTATAAGTATTAATAGTATATTAATAGATAGTTATAAGGTATTTACTATCTAAGACTAGCTAGTACTAATTATATATTAGGAAGTCTAAGTATTCTTAAGATTTATAAACTTCTACTAGTATTTTATATATTACTATTTATAAATAGTATCCACCTTAACTAGCCTTTTAAAAGGTAGTAAAGATAGGAAGAAGTTAAGACTATTTATAGAAGGCGTTAATAAAGAGAAGGTATTTTATAACCTATATTATACCTTTATAACTATACCCGTTTTAATATATTTTAATCCTAATAAGAAAATTTAGATTAAAATAGATATATCTAATTTTATTATAACTACTATCTTATCTAACTAGGATAATATCTAGTAGCTTTCTAGTCTTATAAATTAATACCTATTAAGACTAGGTATAAGATATATAATTAAGAGCTATTAATAATTATTAAAGCCTTTAAGTAATAGTAATACTATATAGAAGGTAGTTATTATACTATTAAAGTACTTACGGATTATAATAATCTTAGGGGATTTATATAAGTAAAGTAGTTAAATAGTTATTAAGCTTAATAGGCTATTTATTTAGCTATATATAACTTTAATATTAAATATTAACCCAGTAAAAAGAATTTTATAAATACTCCGTTATATAGACCTAATTATAATAATATTAAAATATTATTTAACTAGCTCCTACCTACCTTATAAAATAAGCTAGTAAATTTAAGAAGTATTATCTTTAGCTAGAAGTAGCTAGAAGAAATAACTAAGTATATAGACCTATCTAGCTTAGGAGGGCTTAAGAAACCCTTAATTAAGCTTAAAAACTTAGATAGAAGGGGCGTAAAGCTACCTTCCTAATATTAAAGTAATATAATAGCGCTACTACTTAATCCTATTATTAGGGTTATTAATTATAAATAATATATCTTATAAGTACTAGTAAGAGTAGTTATTAGACTTAAAATAGCTTATAAAGCTAGATTAAAATCCCTAAAAGAACTTATCCTCTTATTATAAAGTAATAATCTATTTATTACTAAATAGAAAGATAAAGTAAAGTATATAGCTTCTAAGTAAAATATTATAAAATAGCCTTAGAAGGTTAATTTAATAGGATTATTAAGATTTAAAGGAGTACTTTATATACTAGATAATTTAGTATTATATATAGAAATTATTATAAGGTATTATAATAATACCTTAATAAGTTATTTTAAGTTATAAAAAACCTTTAAGTTACTTTAATATAAGTATTATTAGAGTAGAATATTAGTAGATATTAAGTTATATATTTAAACTTATAAAATATATTAAAGGATAAAGGCTCCTAGATATAAATCTTATAATAATATAATATCCTTATTATAACTTAAAGGGCCTTAAGAAGAACTTTTTATAAATTTTATTATAGGCTTACTACCTAATAAATATAAAAATTCTATATATAATTCTATTTTTATAATTATTAATAGGTATATAAAAATAGTTTAATACCTTCTAACTAAGAGTACTTATACTACTATTAAATTAGCTAAGATCTTATTTAAGAATATAATATTATAATATAATTTATTAATAAGTATTATATTAGATTAGGGATCCTTATTTATAAGTACCTATTAGTTAAAAGTCTACTATTATATAAAGATAAAGAGATAATTAAGTACTACCTTTTATTTATAAATAAATAGGTAGATTAAATACTAGAATTAAATATTAGAATATTACCTTAAAGTATTTTTAAATAAAGAATAAGATAATTAGGTTATATTACTCTTAATAGCTAAATTCGCGTATTATAATAGTATTTATATTATACTAGGTTATTTACTATTTTATATAATATATAGATATAATATATATATAGAAGATAAAGTTAGGGATAACTTTCTAGAAGGAGGAGTACTTATAATTAAAGACTATATAGAAAACCTTTTAAAAGTAAGAGCTACGCTAGTAGATTAATAATAGACTATTTAAGTATAAGTTATAAAGTTTTATAATAAATTTTATATTTTAAAGTCTTATATAATAGGAGAACTAGTAATATTAGTTATAAAGAATTTAAAGTAGAAAAGATTAAATTAAAAGCTATTAAATAAATATACTAGTCTCTTTAAGGTAGTAGATATAATTAGACGCTAGGCGTATTACTTAAATCTTTTAATAATATAAAGAATCTATCTTATATTTTATATTTCCTTATTAAAATTATATTAGAGCTATCTTAATAAAGGTAAGTAACTATTTATACCTCCTCTAAAACTTATTAATAGTAAAGAATATTATAAAGTAGAATAAATTCTAGATAAGATAAGAAGTAAAGGTATTTAATATTACTTAATTAAGTAGTCTAATTATAAAATAGAATATAATTAATAGATATTTATTAAGGATATAAATATAAAAGACTTATAAAGGGAATATAATAATATATATATAATAAAGAGATATTATAAGTAAAATATTTATACCTAATTATTATAATAGAACTATTTAAGTATAAAGTTAAGTTATATAAGGTAAGTTATAAGTTATATTTATATAATAGAGATTTTAGTAAAGAAATATATAAAAAAAAGAATTAATTAAGGGGAAAATCCTTATAATTTAAAAAAAGAATCTTTACTTAAAGGTATAACGCTAAGGTCTTATAAGGGGAGTATATTAAGGCGAGCTAAAGCTTATAAAAGATAAAGGAGGGCTTATAATAGATAAGTTAGAAGATAAGGTAGTATCCTTAGTAGAAGTAGGTAGAGTAGGTAGAGTAGGCGTAGGAGTAGGAGGAGCGTAAGGGGCGCGAGGGGCGCGAATCTTATAAGTAGAGGGCGTAGTACTAGTAGTACTACTATTATAAGAAGGGCGGCTAGGGCTAATAGGAGTAGGGGCGGGTAATATAATAGTAATAGAGGTAGGAGCCTCCTCCTCCTTTATATCCTCCTTTATCTCCCCCGTCTCCCCTTTATTATTATTATTATTATTATTATCCTCCTCCTAATATATAATTAACTTATATAAAGATAGTAAAATACTTTAATAATATAATTACCTCCCCTAAATCCTCATTAACCTCTATTATAATAAGGGTAGTTAACCCCTCTTATAAAAGTATTAATATATATTATAAAAAGTATATAATAAAAGGATTTACCCGCTATCTTATTATATCTAAAATACCCTTTAAGGTAATAGCTACCTAACTACCTACCTTTATATTAAGGCGTAGTAATTCCTTAAAGGTTTATAACTTATATAAAAGTATTTTACCGCGCTCCTTTAAGTAAATTACTACCTCTACCTTAATTTTAAAGGTAGCGACTTATATTATAAAGGTAGTATAGCGGGGTAACTCTCTACCCTAGAGGGTAATAATAAGGCTGTAAGTAAGGAGGCTAGATAAATAGGTATAAAAGGTAAGGGGGACTTATAACCTATTAATATATTATAAGTAAAGTATATTAAAATCCTATTATTATAAATTAATTTATAAGGCTTATAAAGGTAATAGTACCTTTTATAAGCCCTATTAGTCTTATAATTATATAGTAACCTAGGACTTAAATCTAAGTACTTAGCGTATTAAAGATAATAGGATTATAAGAGGGCTACTACCCTAATAGTATAATAGGGTAGTATAGCGTAGTAAGAGGGTTTAATTATCTATTATAAGAGTTAGCTAACAGGAATACCTTTAAGTATAAAGAGTATAGGAATAATTTAAAAGAAGTATAATATAATAGGATATTAATAAAGTCCTTAAATAACTAATATAATAAACTTATATAAGAAGGTAATTTATAAGTAATATATTTATAATATATTTAAAGATAACTAAAGTCTATTATAAGGTAATAATATATATAAAGTAGTAAAGAATAACTAATAGAGACTTACTTTAATTATTATTATAACTATTAACTATTTAATATATAGTATTATATTAATAATTAATCCTTTATATTATACTTATATATTAATAGTAGTTATCTTATAAAGTATTAATAGTATTAATACTAAATATATTAACTTTAATTATTAATATATTAATATATAACTTAAGGTAACTTATAATAGATTAGTATTAATAGTAGTAGTTATAAAAGAAGTTAGAAGTAAATAAATTATAACTTTATTATATACTATATTATGTACGTTAACTACACGATTTAATAGTATAATATTACTACCTAACTTTTATAATTACTTATTTATATTACGCGTTTATAAAGTATTATAATAATAAACTTAATTAATAATTATATTCTACTACTAATAATATTATAACTATAAAGGTTATTATATATTAATATTATATAATATTAATAGCGCGTTACTATTATTATAATATTATTATTCTTAGAACTCTTTCCCTTATTTTCTCTACTAGGGTTTTAAAGGTTTTTAACGAGTCCTATTATAGATAGTAATAGTTAGTATTTAGGGATAAATACCCTTAAAGGGGAGGTAATTATTAGGATATCTTAACGTATCTAGCTAGTATAATACGGCTTACTAGCAATATCCTAGTAGTATTAGTTCGGCTTCTTATTATCCTAATAGATATCCTTTTATCTAGATATCTAAAAGGCTAGGTAGCTTCCTTAAGGGGTATTTAGATAGTCCTCCCTCTTCCTCCTTAGAAGGTAGAGATTAGTTCTTCTATAACTATAAAGTTACTAGAGTATTAAGTCTACCTTTATAATACTACCTACTCGCTAGTAGTTTATACTATCTATTCTAGCCCGTAGGAACTAGCCTTCCAGTCTAGTTCCTAATAACTATTTACTAAATAGAAATAGGAGTAGATATTAGAGGGCTATATAAAAAGGATATTAATTAGAGATTAATATAAAGCCTCCCTTAATAGTTTTAATATAAATATCCTACTTAATCCAGCCTCTTATAGTATTATTAGGAGTTATTATAATATAAGCGACTTCTATAAAGGTAGGGTAATTATAAGTACCCTTATCCTATTATTTAGGATTTAGCTATTAGATATAAATACTTATAGTATTAATAGGATATTATAGTTTATCCTTTTTAAGGTAGTTATAATAGGATTTAAACTCCTAGATATATAAGTTAATAGACTAGAGGGTATACTAAGTAGAAGTAAGGGTATCTTAATTTAAATTATTTAAATATTAATAGTAAATATCTAATTACTCCTATATACTATCTAGTATATAAATCTAGGCGAACTTTAGCCGAAGTCTATTATTAGTAATAAGAGGACCTATTAGATAATAAATAGACCCTTAGATCTAGAAGGTAGTTTAACTAATATAGGTATTAATATTAGTTATACCCTTACTAGTAAAGGATAGATAGTTATTATAGTTAATAATATTATCTAAAAATTCCTTACTATATATAATCCTCCTTCTTATAAACTATCTATTAATTATATTATTAATTATATTATTAAGTAAATTATTAATAAATTATACCCTAAGCTTAGCCCCCTTTTATAGCCCTTTAAGTAATAAGTCTATATTAGCTAACTTATATAACTAGTTAGGGGATAGCTAATTATTCTTTCTACTATTATAATATAGCTATTAACTATCCCCTAAGTTACTATATTTATTTTTCTATAATAGTATATTATAATAGGGGTATATATTACTAGTAATATTAAATAAGTTATTAACCTAGTAAAGCTCTATATATCTTATTATATAGAGATCCCTATATACTTAATATCCCTACCCTAGCGTCCGCCTCTAATATATATAGTTCCGTCGTTAGTATAAGTCCTATTAAATAGAGGGCTGGTACTTAGTATTATCCTCTATATTAGCCTCCCGCTAGGTATACTAGCGACGTGTATATAGACTGACCGTCGAGTCGGGATTCGGTACTAAGAATTGGTACCGACCGAATACTCGGTACTAGCTCCGGGTACCGACCGAAATACTTAGTACTAGCTATTAGTACCGACTCGCTAAGGCCTCGATACCTTAGCGAGTCGGGTTAACCTAACTTAAATTACTAAGGTATTACTAAGACGCTAAGCCCCTAATAAAATAGTAAGGAACCCTAATCTTTTTCTAGAATTACCCCTATACTAAAAATAGATTTTTTTTTAATTAGAATTTTAATACCCCTTCTAGTTCTCTAGGGATATATTACCTTTTTGCATTACCTTAAAGAATTACCTAGGCTAGGCTAGGTAATAATAATAATAATACTTAGTAATATAGTAGTAAGTTATAGATATAATAGTAAATACTACTATAAATAGAAGATATTAATAATATTATAGTTATTATTTCTATAGGAATAGCTAATTAGCTATTATCTTTTTATATTACCTTATTTACTATTAAGAATTACCTAGTTAGTAATAATAATAATACTTAGTAGTCTATTAGTAAGTCCTATATATAGTACGAAACCTTATAATAAATAAAAAATATTCCTAATATTATAGTTATTATTTTCCTAGGGATATATATTACCTTCTTATATTACCTTATTTACTTTTAAGAATTCACTAGGTAGTAATAATAATAATACTTAGTAATATAGTAATATATCCTATATATAATAGTAAATATTATTTTAAAAAGAAAATATTACTAATATTATAATCGTTATTTTCCTAGGGATATATATTACTTTTTTATATTACCTTATTTACTTTTAAGAATTTCCTAGGTAACAATAATAATAATAATTAGAATTTCTTTTAGAAAATATAGTAAGAAATACTACTAAAAATAGAAAATATTACTAGAGAAAAAGGTCTTAGTAATTCAAGTTAATACTTCGGTACTAATACTTAGTACCTACCTAGGTACCGACTCGAGGTACTTAGTACCTACCTTAGTACCGACTCGAGGTACTCGGTACCAGATTTTAGTATCGAATCGCCAAGACTCGAGTCGGGTACCCGACTCGAGTTCGAAGTACCGACTCGACGCGGTTAGTCTACGTGTATATTAGTTATATTTAGATAGTAGTAAAGGAGTAATTTCTTTAGGATTAATAATCCCTTTAAGCGAGTATTAAATAATTAGGGGTATTAACTAGTAAGGATATCTTAGTAGAATAACTACTTAAATAGTTAGATTAGTAGGGGGAGTAGATAGTAGGTAATAAGTATACTTATTAGAAGTATTATATTAGTAGAATCCTTATTATAGGTTCTCCTATTAAGGTATTACTAAGGGTATATATCCTAATATATTAAATATAATATTTCTATTAATAGTATTAAGGTTTATAGTAGTCTTTTTAAGCTGGCTAATACGTCCTAATCTATTACTCTTATAGCTTCTCTTATATTTATTATTAATAGTATTAGGATTTAAAGTAGATAGGGCTATTTACTAGGTAGGGGATAGTATTAGGGGAGCTAATAAGCCTATTTTAATATAATTAGGATAAGACTAGATATTACGTAGACGCGTAGTAGTAGGTAGGAGTTATAAGTAGGGCGTTAAATAGAGATTTATATTAGGTTAATAAATTCTATAATAGGTATTAATAAATATTAGGGCGGAGTAAATTACTAAGAAATAGGAAAATTAGTAGGTAAATCTATTAATAATAATATATCTTATAAATAAATAGTCTAATTTAAATAATTCTTAAAGTATTAAATATATTAAAAGAAGGCGAAAAACTTTAATTAATAAGATTATTAAATAGAGTATAAATATATATACAGGTAGAATATAAAGAATATAAGGACTTTAATATTCTTTAAGAAAGAACGCTAAGCCTATAAGGATTAAATCGGGGTACTTCTCTTGAAATATATTAGCTGAATAGGTACGGGAGATCTTTAGGATTTGAAATTCCGTATTCTCTATTATAGTAAGAAGATAAGGGTAATATAGTATACTTATAACTAGGAAATAGCTATAAGATTCTAGGTATTTTAAATTATAAACTTTATAATTAATATATAAGACCCTTCCTAATTCTTAAATATATAAGTTTATTAGTATATTATTTATAGCTTCCTTTATTAATAAGAATCTATTATATTATATTAATTACTTAGTTAGAGCCTTTTATAAAGGGATTAGATCCTTATAAATATCTTAGAAATATATACCCTCCTCCTATTATTAAGAATAATAGCCTTAACGCTACTAAGTTAGATATCTATAAACTAAAGGCTATTATAAGTAAGCGGATTAGTAGAGGTAAGACTTAATATCTTATTAAATAGAAGGGCTATAGCTATAAGTATAACGTTTAGTATAATAAGAAGGATCTTTCTAAGGCCTTAGGTCTTATTAATAACTATAAGTAACGGCTATATAGTAAATTATATAAGGTTAGTAAAGTATAAGGGCATTTATTTTTATAAGGAAAGGTTTACTTTTATAGTATAAGTTAGTTAGTAATATAGGCGTTACCTTTTATTTATTTATTAGTATTATTATAGCTTTTACATCTATTATAGTATAGAAGGCTTTTATACTATACTCTAGTTATTCTTCAATAGAATCCTTAATAGCTAATTAATTACATATATATAAAACTAGCCTGTAGCTATTATTTACTATAATAGTAAAGGGTTAGATACTCTATTAAATTAAAGATATACCCTTTATTTATAATATTAATACTACCTTTAAGTTATATATTTATAATTATATACTAATAAATAGATATTTAGAAAATAGAGAAATTTTTTTTTCTTTATTAAGGGTTAATATAGAATTATTAAGACTTTAAGAATTAGGGTAAATTAAATATCTAAGTTTAATTTAATATTAATTTAATATTAAATAATATATATATAATTCTAGTCTTTAATAGGAAATTTTTAAAAGTATATATTAGTTAATAAGTATTGTTACTTCTATAAATATTATAACTATACTATTATAATATCTTATTATTAATAGTAATAATTTTATAATCCTTTAAACTTCTAATACTTTTTCTACTAAGATATTAATAAAGTAGAGTATTAGCTAAGTAAGATTATTCTCTATATTAATAGATTAAACTAGAATCTATAATTTACCCCTTATAAATAAGAAAGAGTAGAATTTAAAACTAAAAATTAAAAATATTATAAGGCTTAAACCTAATTAATAGATATCCCTTTATAATAAATTAAGAATAGTGATTAGTAGCTAGGACTACTTAGCCCTATGTGAAAATCACGGTAATGGATATTACTACCAAAAAACGTGTCTTGGTAGGGTTTTCGTACCCAGACCCGCTACGCGGGTTGCTTTCACCGAGACTACGCAAATGTGGCTGGAGTTGGAGAGACATTGGCGGCAAGGAACGGGAGCCTGGTGACGAGGGGACTCGGGCTTTTTGACAATTACATCACAGGTTTGCTCCCATTTGTCTAACATTTCTGGCGCTCACAGTTACTCTCCAACTCACCTCCACATGATATACTGCTAGCATCCGGAGAAGGCGTTACATTAGAAACTGTGGACTGGCCATTTCCAGAGTCCTCCCTGAAAGATGCGCTACACTGATGCTCAGTGCGAGGATAATGTTCTCAGCTGGTAGAAGGGTTCACCCCCTTCTGGTCTAAACCTACTTCTGGTCCAACCCTAAGGGGCTAGCGGCCCGGAGCTTTTAAGACTCCGTGCTCCCGACCCCAGCTCTAGGGTACTCTTAGGCCTAATGGCATTCGCATCTATAGATCCTTAATTAAGCCGATTCTAAATATAAGTTTACTATAGGAATTATTAAGCGTAAGATTTCCTATAATACTTATAGCGAAAAGAAGTTGATAAAGTCTATAGTTGTGGAAAGCGAGGGCGTGGACCAGAAGTAGGTGTGGACCAGAAGGGGGTGAACCCTTCTAGAGAAAGGCAGTCAAGGGTTCAATCCGTCAAGCCAACGCTCGGTCGAGTAGAGAATACTATCAGTACATTTCACCGTGAGCCGGCGTAGATACACTATATGTAATTCCAATACATTAGAGGAACAGACATAATCGTTGAAAGCAATTCTATGCTTACAGGGTGAGGAGGGTCGTTATCCCCCCGCCAAGCCCCATGGAAGCTCGTGGAAGCCCAGCGCCTAGCGCCTTCTCCTGCGCCCATTCCCAAGCGTTGACCGCCACCTAACCTACCCCTCCCTAAGGTAATTTAGATGTTGTAGTCGATCCCTTCCGCAGTTTTCCTATTGGGAGTGCTCCTCGGCAGGGAGATTCACTCGCTCAGCATAATTCACATCGAAATCGCTCCTGACCACAATACCGTTCCCTCTTGGCAGGATGTTCTCCTCGCTCTCGCTACTGCCAATGGCGGTGTGAGAACCGCGATTGGCTCCGTTCGGTTTGGACCCAATGACTGGACGAAGTTGCATGCTGCCGCCATCATAGGTCTCTTTCGACATGCTGCCGCCGGTGCCGAGGCCGCCGTTGGATTTGCTCTTGCGGGACTTGCTGAGGGAGCTGACGGTGCGGAACAGCTTGACGAAGAGTGGTCGTAAGGTGGGGATCGTGCCCATGATGATGATCAACCACATCTCTATTCTTGAAAATCGAGGCACATTACTCATGGTCAATTTGGAACCGAAGGGGGAAACAACTTACTCTGCCCACAACACCAAGGGTAGGATGGCGTCTGTCGGGAAGGGTGAGCGAATGCGAGATATAACCCAAACGTTTCCCATCACTCACATGTAATGTCGTTCGAAGCCAGAAGGGTCAGAATATATGAAGTCTTGATCGCAGCAGCCACACCGGCCCTAGGTACTGAAGTGAGTCACTGTGCTGTCGCGGGCACACGAGGACCTCTTACAATGTTCCTCCGGCAAAAAGGGCACAGAGACCGAGTCTGCTCTGCCAGCTCACTTGCAAATTCCAAAAGATCAGCGCAGGGTAGAAGGCGAGGAAAAAGTCGCACGCGGCCGACCAGCCTGTGAAACACCCAAATCAGCACCACCACCTTGGCTGACTCGTAGCTGCGAAAAGAGATGACTTACTGCCTTGGAAGACACCGAATGAAAGGACCACCTGCTGTGCGTCGCAAGTCCCTGGGACTAGGACATTCCACAGCTTATCCCTCGGCTTGCACTGGAACCACACAATGATGCTTTGATTGACGTTCAGAAGCATGGTCGATGCACCCACGAAATAGAGGATTCAGCGCTTGGTTTTGTGGGTTTTCCCTTGAATGCGGAGCAAGATGTCGAGGATAGCAAGTTTCCCAAACCCGCTCGACACGATGGTGCAGATGTTGAAGATCCAGTCGTACAGGAAGCCGGTCGCAAGATGTGTGGGATCTACCGCGGTCAAGTGGTTTCCAATGCCGGAGTGAGTGGAGAGCACGAGGAAGACGTGGGCAATGATACCCAGCAACTGTGTCCCCGCGGTTCTGGTAAGCCGAGATGATACTCCGGCAGGACGAAAGGGAAGAGAGAGGTACATAGGCGATGGAGACCCATAGAAAGTCCCACGTCATCCGCTCGACGAGTCTAAAGCTGGTGTAGGCCCGCAGTGCCAGCAACACCGTCGTGAGACCGAGCAGCGCGGACGCCAGGGCTACAGCCAGCGGCCCTCCGCCGCCGAAGGAATCAAAAGAAGGCATGGGGAATGGAGACTGCACGCGCTGCCGTGGTGGTGGGTGGAAAATGGAAGTATGAGTCCAGCGTGTGGGAGGAGATTCACATCATCCGAACGATAGTGACCGATTCGGTTTCGGGGGTCGCTGGTCTGCATCTTTACAGTGGGAACGGGAGGGCCTGCCAACGACGTAGCACCATCTAGTACGGGAGTAAAGGACCAAGAGGAGGTACTCTTGGCACTATGGAACCAACCTCCGGTGGTCGACATGGAAGACCTGGACAGTGGAACAGTAGTCGCTAGCGCTATCCCTGTCGCAGCCGTCCAGCCCGGGCGGGGCTGCTGGGCCGGAGGCGACCTAGAGAGGGTTCCCCTGGGTCCCCAACTCCCCCCGCCCCCCATGGCACGATGGCTTGGGATGGCCGGCACCTCGGATCACTAGGGAAGTAGGCGGCTCCATATCTTCCGCTGTCAGGGTACGGATGACACTAACACAGTGACGCGAAGACCCTGGGCGCTAGAGCCGCACAGACCCGTCACCCCGGGATGTGACAGCTTGGGTTTAATTGATTATTTTGGGAGTACATCTTATCGCAGTCACGTTGCTAATGCAGGCTGATAGCTTGGGGGAAACCGGGAGACGAGTCCAAGCACCATTAAGCGAGAAGATCTTTCCTGCGACCGACAAGGCGTTTGGTGCAACGGGCGATGCGAACTTCTGGACTTGGTGGTCTGTGGCAGGTACTACTGCGTATGGAGGAACTAGGAGCCAGGGAGGAGGAGGTTCAAAGCCACGTTGTTACTTGTCCAGTCGCGAGCGCTAGTTGGAAGACTTTTCATAGTACGATGTACTATGAAGGTGCGCGCTGCAACCTCCCACATCGTTTACTGGTCGACTACACCCCCCCCACCCTCCTACCTACCTCGTGTTTCCTTGAAAATCCTTCCCCCGCCCTCCCTCCCCTCCTTGTCTTCCACACATCGACATCATGTTGGTGAGCCAACCAAACCCGAAAGAGGAAACTCTCGAGAAGAACGCCCCGACGGTCACGATCGACGAAAGGAAAACTGCCATTGAAGGCTACGTGGTCAGCGCCGACAACTACGATGACAGCTCCAATCTCAAGAAGACCGCCGACGGGCGCATTGCCCTGATCCCCCAGCCCAGCGACAGCCCAGATGACCCTCTCAACTGGTTGCCATCCAAGAAGGCCATCACACTGGCCATCATTGGGTTTGTTGCATTCCTGCCAGATTACACTGCTGGGACAGGCATTGTCACCCTGATTCCACAAGCCATGTGAGACCCCAGCACTCTCCCGTATCATTCTTCCCACCAATGAGCCCAAGAGCAAGCAGTAACGACAAGTCACAGTGAATGGAACGAGAGTCAGTATAATGTGCAAAAGGCCATCGTCGGTAACATTTTCAGTCTGGGAATATGTGGTCTCGTTGTCGTGGCCCTCTCCAACTACTTTGGACGCTTGCCTGTCATCTTCCTCTTCCAATCTTTGGCGCTGGCGACATGTGCCTGGGCAGCGGCGGCAACAAGCCTGAAGTCCTTCATCGCGGCACGTATCCTCAATGGTCTCGTCGCTAGTGCCGCCCAAGGCGGCGCTTTGATGTGGATCAAGGACCTGTTCTTCTTTCACGAGCATCCCCGCAAGATCAATTATGTCGAGTTCCCCATCATCCTGAGCCCGTATCTGGGCCCCTTGATCACCGCTTTCATTGAGTACAAGGTCAGCTGGCGGTGGGGGTTCTGGGTGTGCACGATTCTGTGGGGAATCGGCTGGCTTCTGATCGCCGGTCTCTTGGACGAACCATACTATGACCGCACCATACCAGAAGAGCAGCAGGCACCTCGCCAGTCGCGCTGGCTTCGGCTGATTGGGGTCGAGCAGCTAAGGGCCGCCCGGTCGGAGAGACGACCATTGTCGGTGATGTTGCAACCGATAATGGTCATCACGAATCTTCCAGTCTTGTTGATCGTCATCTACTACCTCCTGAATTTCGCTTGGGTCATCTCGGTCAACACAACGATCAGCATTTGGTTGGTCAACTTTTACGCCTTCAACACCAAAAACTTAGGTGAGACCTGCATGATTTTCTTTTTCCCGGCTCAACATTGCCCTTCACCCAAAGACTCTCTGCTAACACGCTCTCAAGGCTTCTTCTACTTCTTCGGCATCACGGGCGTGACGCTCGGCTGGCTGATCGGACACTGGATGCACGACGCCTTCGGCACGTTCTACGCCCAGCGTCACGGCGGCCGCATCCTCCCCGAAGCACGCCTCACCATCTCATACCCTGCGACCCTCATCATGGTCGTGAGTCTCATCATCATCGGTCTGGGCGTGCAGCGGCACTGGCACTACATGATCCTCGCCGTCTTCGCCGCCGCCCAGTGCTGCGGGATCATGATCTGCACGACTGCCGTCAACGCGTACCTGCTCGACTGTTACCCGGGCCAGTCGGGCGAGGTCAGCGCGTGGGTGTCCATTGGTCGCATCTGGGGAGGCTTCATGGCGACGTACATCCAATTGCCTTGGGTGCAGGAGATCGGTGCGGCCAAGGTGCTGGGGATCCAAGCGGCCATCACCTTCGCGGCCAGCTTTGTCATTATATTCCTACAGGTCTACGGCCGGCGCATCAGGCAATGGCAGGAGGCGAAGGAGCTTGTCAAGGAGTGATTGAGGAAGCCGGACACTATCACCAAAAGTACATAGGTCACCCTCCAGCGTCTCTCCGACAAGGTAGCCCAATAGATAGATGGGGGTTCGTTCCCCAGCCTACCATAAAATAATACTTGTCCGCCCTTACTCTTTCAGCGGCACCAAAAGAATCACCTCTTAGGAAATTGAAAATGCTACTTTCGCCAATGTCTAGAAAAGACAAGAGATACTAGGGTTTTGCTGCGGGTAGTTGACGCCACTATCTATGCAAATTGATAGGCTCTGCAGAGATGCAAGATAGACAAAGATAGGCTACTCCCGCCCCTCTATTCTCTTTCTTCCCCCTTCCATTGGGAAATCAGAGCTACGGATGACCTCTCCATCACATCTTTCATGCCAACCCACTAAACCCTCTCGCGCTCCCTTCCAAGACTCTAAATCTTCCTCGCCTCAATGACAGCCTCATGCTCCGCCACTTCATCCGACCAGATCCTCACAATCTGGAGCCCCAGCCCGCGCAGCAGCTCGCGCCAGTGGCCCTCCGTGCGCTCGATGCCCGCCACCGAGAAGAGCATGTGCATGTCCATGGAGGCGGCGCGGTAGGTGGCGCCCGTGGAAGGCAGGACGAAGTCCTCGAAGAGGATGCGCGAGTAGTGCTTGTCCATGGCGGCGACGGTTTGGGAGAAGATGTCGGCGCAGCGCTGGTCGGACCAGTCGTGGGCGATGTTGCGGAAGAAGTAGATGCGTGCGCCTGTGGGGGTTGAGGTTGGTAGTTGTTAGTAAGTGAACGTGGACGTTGGTGTTGTGGAGATGTCAGAGCTGGTTTTTCGGGAGGGGGGTGGGGAAGAAGGGGTGTGTTTAGCCGGGACGAAGGGGGCTTCGCCATATATGTAGGACTGATTGGAGGTAAATCGATGGAAAGGAAGCGGGCATTTGACGAATTTGCACCAGCGGGTATTTCATGGAGAGGAAGTGGGAAGTGAGAAGGAGGATGGGGGACTTACCTTTGATAGGCTGTGGCGTGAAGAAATCATACTCCATCAACTCGACCCCTGGTGGCGGCGTCGTCTGCCTCACCTGTGCAATTGTCTCCGGTAAATCCTGCAAGATGCACCGCCCAGGTAACTGTGGGAACTGGGCCCGAAACTTCCCAACGTCGTGGCCCCGCCCACCAGCCACGTCAACAAGCAGCACATCACCTTTGCCGGTCTTCAGACTGCCGGTGTTACTACTGCTACTACTACCACCACTAGGAGCCGTCGTAGGAGGTGTCAATTCTGTCCCCACAGGGTAAAGTTGAAACCACTCGGGCACCAGATCACCCTGTCGTCGCGCAGCCATGTACAGATCGAAGTCCCGTTTGTACTCTGGATCCTCTTCGAGGATCTTCCAGAACGATTTGCCGTTGTGGGAATATTCCCACGGGGCCTGCTTGCCGGGCTCGTCGTTGAATTGCTCGATGCCGGCGCCCGTGCGCATGTATTCAACCATGCGGACGCCGACGGAGGTATGTAGGTCGAAGCTGGGAGGATAAGGATAGCGTATTAGATCTTTTGTGGGTGCCAAATTCTGGAGCCATTTGTTCATGTTGGATATGTGGCGATAGGGGCAAGTTGTCCAGGTATCAGGGAAGGCGGGCTGCTTACTGGTGTTTTTGTGCGCCGATGAAGCCGGGCTGGTTTATAAAGTGGGTGACGGCGTTGGGTTTGTATGTGTTCTCGGCTACCTCGTCTACGATCTCCACGGCGGCGAGTAGTCGCATGAGCCGGGCTGATTCGAGAGTGAGAAGTTTTGTTTACGCTGAGGGGGACCAAATCAAGTGTTGGAGCCAAGATATACACACCTATCAAGAGCTTATCCACGCCCGTACCCTTCGACAGCTCCTCAGCGGTGATTTGCGGGTCTCCTTTGGCACATAGAGTTGCGAACACGCCATTCTCAATGAAAACACTTATTGCGAATTGCTGGAGGAACTATTTGACTTGAAAATCCAATAAGTTCCTTTTCTTGAAAGAGATCGGAGGTGAGGGAGGAAAAAAACAGATTAAAAAATAAAATCCAAGGAAAAACCTGCCGCAAATCTCATCTTGAAGGTCCTCTCAGCGGGCGTCTCGACTGCACGCTGTAATTGAGCGCTTCTGTCCACCAGACGAGTCCGCGCGGCAGGATCGCCTGCTTTCAGTGCTTTTACATCTCTCTGGATGTTTTCGATGAGCGCTTCTAGACGGGTCGGGTCTTCTGGATTTTGCTGCATTGTGTCTGTGAATGATCGTCGTAGTAAAATTGGTGTCGTCGCTTCGTTGGGGACGTTGTCTGCTGCTGTACTATACGCGCGAAGGACCGACCCGTGAGACGTGAGTGGCTTGGAGGCTTATCGGTACGCCACTTCTAAACAGTCATGTAATCAGTTCTCCCAGTGACTAATGCCCATGTCCAAGTGAGATATCGTCTTATACAATAGGTTTCCGTGATCAGAATGATCGTAGGGAACGAAACGCTTGGAGATGGTGTTTACTTCCAGTACCATGTAAGCGAGGAACCAGCTTTAGTGTGAACGGCGAGTCAAGACCACTGCCCAATCGGAAGCTGGCTGAAAAGCCACGATTGACAGTCTACTTAACGCCTGGGTGCACTTTGTAGTCAAATATTAGCGCGACAGGGGTTCTATGAGTTGGATAGCAAACCTACTACTAAAAACTGCTAAGACGCTAATATTTAACTTGCTATAGTAGACGGCCTGCCCCGCCGCTACTAAGCGAGCGGACTTACTAAGTAATCCCTCAATAATAGAAACTGGCGTCTTGGCAGTTTTGGGTGGTGAAATCTCTCTCCTGACCAATCAAACCCCTATCGCGCTAACATTTATTCTGCCTGATACCATAGTAGGTACTTGTGGATGGTACCAGTAGGCTATCTCAATTCATACAATGTCGTCCCCAACGACATCACAGCGCTATCTCTCCACCCGTGGCGGCTCTTACGGTGTATGCTGACCTCTCAAGCCACTCACCAAAGCTTACAATGCGCAGTTCTCTTTCGAAGAGACGGTCTTAAAGGGACTAGCTACAGATCAGGGGCTATTTCTCCCAGAAGACATTCCTTCCTTGCCGTCAAACTGGCGGGATGAGTGGTCTCATTTGAGCTTCTCTGAGCTTGCGTTTCAGATTTTTAGTCTTTACATTGCCCCAAGCGAAATTGAGCCTGTGGCCCTTCGAGACATCATCAACCGGTCGTACTCGACTTTTAGAGTTCCGAGCGTGACACCTACGGTGACGCTAGATAATGCCAGAAAGATACATTTGTTGGAGCTGTACCATGGAGAGACGTTTGCCTTCAAAGACATCGTATGAAAATCCTCACAGCCGAACAATCCGTGATTCTAACATTGACTGTTGCAGGCACTGCAGTTCTTGGGGTATATACACTGTAGAGTCTATTGTCCTCCATCAGTGTGATACGCTGAGTCCTGAATCTTGCTGACCCCAAATTCTAAAACAGGAACTTATTTGAGTTCTTCCTGGTCAGAAGGAACGAAGGGAAGTCAGGCAAAGACCGGGAGCACCTGACAGTCCTCTGTGCAACAAGTGGCGACACTGGAAGCGCCGCGATATATGGCTTGAGGGGCAAGAGAGATGTCTCGGTGTTCGTTATGTACCCGACAGGGAAGGTACGCCCCCCCCTTCTTATCGCAACTCGGGTTTTGGGGGCTGGTGAATAAACAAAGCCCCTATGTTGTGCCTCATTTCAATAGATCTTAGAATTTGCAGTCGGCGATGCTGACTCCGAATCCAGGTGAGCCCAACACAGGAGGCACAGATGACAACGGGTGCGTTTAAAACGGGCCCAATCCTAGAACTAATCCGTGCAATATGGCCCGGGAGTGCAGGCACTTCAAAGATGCTTCCTGGCTTCTTCTCTACTTCTGATTACCGCTGACTTCCGGATTTGCAACAGTGACGGATAAAAATGGTATGTCACCAGTCCTCAAATGCTCGTATTGTGCTCCTTGTTGGACTTATAGCAGGAAACTTCTAATGAATAGTCTGTAGTCCATTGCTTAAGCGTTGAAGGGACATTTGATGACTGTCAAGTACCACATCTCATGCCTCTGCTAAGAACGTCGCTTTTGACGCAACTCAACAGGCTCTCGTGAAAGACTTTTTCAACGACCCTTTGATCAATTCAAGTCAGAGACTTGCCGCTGGTTAGATTTGAAGATTCTGCTTACATGGTATACTAAGACTAATATTTGCCTCGACTAGTAAATTCTATCAACTTCGCACGAATACTAGCTCAGATAACGTATTACTTTGCATCCTACTTTTCGCTTTCGCTAGTTCGCTCTGGCACATATAATCCCTCGACCGATGAAATCCGTTTCGTCGTTCCCACAGGGTGAGTTTTTATCAAATCCATCTCAAGGGTCGAGGTTTCAGTCAAAAGACATTGCTCACACTGAAGTTACGCGAGAGATACCTCGTACCAGCTCACCACGCTCACTCCAAGAACTAAAACGCTGACTTAGAATCCACCGCCAGGAATTTCGGGGATATCCTAGCCGGGTACTTTGCTAAGCGGATGGGCCTGCCCGTCTCGAAGCTTACCATCGCGTGCAATGAAAACGATATCCTCCACCGTTTCTTACAGACCGGTACGTACGAGAAGAACCCCGTTCACGGCGCCGCGGCGGCAGGGGGTCTTGTAGGGACAACAGCACACCCTGAGGGAGTCAAGGAAACGCTATCGCCCTCGATGGACATTCTTGTAAGCAGCAATTTCGAAAGATTACTCTGGTTCGTCGCGCACGACGTCTATGGCTCAAAGGCGAATAGCGCACAAGAGAACAGAGAATCAGCGGGTCAGAAAGTCAAGGAATGGCAGACTCAGTTAAAGACCAACGGCGGATTCAGCGTTGAGAAACAAGTGCTGGATGCCGTACGCGCAGATTTCGCATCGGAGCGGATATCGGATGCAGAGACGATTGCCACCATCCGAGATGTTTATCGATGGCCCAACGGCCAAATCTTGGATCCACATTCTGCAATTGCGGTAACTGCGGCACTGCGATCTGCGGAGGGTGCACATCAGGTAGCGCTGGCAACGGCGCATCCGGCCAAATTTGCGAAGGCGGTGGAGATGGCGCTGGCGGAGGAAAAAGGGTTCCAATTCAAGGATATCTTGCCGATGCAATTTGTGGGGTTGGAGGAGAGACCGAGGAGGGTTAGGTATGTACGAAGGAGCGACGGGTTTGAGGGCTTAAGACAATTGATTGTGGATGAGGTAGATAGGGAGAGAGCAGAAGCATAGGACTTGTCAACTAATTAGTGATGTTTTGCAAGATTTGTGTTGGGTTGTGCTTTGATATGGGTTAGAGTGGACGAGCAGTAGATCAAAAAGACAACTCGAACGAAATGACAAGACATTGCAATAGGGCGGTAAAGATCCATGCACTGGTCTCCCCTCTCAGTGACTATGTAGTAGCTTCGGGAGAAGCCACTAAGCGAGTGGACTCACTTGTGGTTGGTACGATGATAGTTGATAGTCACGTTGCTGCGTGTTCTAGTAGGTACCTATCGTTACCCCATCACTAATTGCATTTAGGTTGATGCGGTGGACTTAGGCTAATACTTCGAGCATCTCTTCGATACTAGTGAATTTCTCGCGCTCCTTTCCATTCACGCTGCCTCTTCTCTTCTCAGCTACGTCTATCATCTTCCACTCATCCCAGCTAACGCTCCTCAAATTTCTCTGGCCTGATTCCTGCTTCAAAGCGTCCCAGCCTTGTCCCCCGGCCATGAATGGCTGCCGATCATTCCAGTCACGAGCGATGGCTTCTGCAGTACCAAATGCATCCTCCATAGTATTTGCAATGACGCCTGCTGGACCTTGCTTTACCCAGCCAGAGCAATACATGCCCGGAATCCCAATTCCACCTGTTGAGAGACCGATGATACGTCCGTGAGAGTCGTTCGGGATTATCCCTCGACTTTCATCAAAGTCTATGCCCAAGTCTCTCATACCAGCTATCATATCAGACTTGTAACCAATACTCCTGAATGCGAGCGAAGTCTCCATTAATAGTGTTTCCATAGATGACAAAATCTTCGCGGATGGCTCATGTACATTTGGACCCTGTAGCTTAGTTTTCGCGAAGGTGATTGAGGACAGGTGGCTAGCATTTGCTCGAGAGGCGTTGAAGGATTTTGGGGAAAGCAAAAAATCTAAAGACCAGGACTTCTGCGCTCGTGCGGGGGGAGTTAATGAGCCTTTTGACAACAATTTTGTAAAGCGCTTTGGCGTCCTGGGGAGATCCTCTGCGTTCGGTGGAAATAGACTTCGATTGATGGGTTCAAATGACACAGACGGAAGCGTTAGAAGTTCGCGGACTTCTCTAATGGTGAAGGAAGCCTGGTGTTGAGTCCGTCAACTCGATGATAATGCGCAGAGGCTCATCGCCTACCTGCATTGGACCTCTTCGACCCACGACACGGACACGATCTACTCTGCTTCTTGAGAGAGTAGCAAGAGCGTAGTCTGTCATGTCTGTCTTCCGCAGCCTATCAACACCACTCAACAATGTCCTTGCGACATCAAGAGCAACATTCCCTTGCCCAATAACGACTGCTTCGTTGCCGGACTCTAGGTCTGGTGCCAATCCAGCATGTTCTGGTAGCCCATTATACCAGCCCACGAAATCACGTGCCGAGTAGATACCATTCAGAGTGTCTTCACGTAGTAATCCGAGTTTTCGGTCTTTCGTGGCCCCGTAAGCAAACAAGATGGCATTATAGTGATCCTTGAGAGATGCCAGAGGCAAGTCTTTACCCACTTCAACATTGCCAATAAAGTTAAAATTGGGCGAGGAAGCAACTTCATCGAATCTGTCCTGGCAATTCTAGACAGCGAGATATCAGACAATTTAATGCCACAGAGTAACGACGGTGAGCGGAATCACCATACCATCACTTACCTTGACTTGAGGATGATCGGGCGCAACGCCAAATCTTACCAGCCCAAAAGGTACTGGAAGGCGCTCATACATGTCTATTTTTGCATTTTCGATACTTGACATCACCTTGTAGGCAGTGTAGAAGCCTGCAGGCCCTGAGCCAAGAATGGCCATGCGAAACGGCCGCCCATCTTGGATGGTATGGCTACTATAACGTTTAGAGATGTTGAGTGGAAGATGCCTCAAGGAGTAAGTCTGGATAGATTGCTTCCCATTAGAGGTTGTATGCCAGATGGTGATAGCGTTAATAGCTCGTAGCGCGCTGCTCATCTGGACGAGCAAGGGACTCAGAGACGGACTACTTAGCCACAGCTTGGCAGGAGATTGTGAGCAACATGAGGCAATTCCTACTTTAGGGTACTTTACATCTTGTTTGCGCGCCCACTATGCCAAGATAAGGTAGTAACGCATGTTTACACTGCGCTAACATTTCGCTTAGTAGATCCACGTTGCTCGAGCTGAGCAAGGTTCAGCCCTAGAATACTCTAACCGCTTGTCTGGTAGCGAGGTTACCTTGCCAACGTACTGTAAATAAGATACTAGGGTGTCCGATTTGACATGCGAAGAGGACGGATCCTATTTATGTTCTTATACCTACAATCTGCCGTAGAGATTGCTATCTGGAGTATATCTTGACATTTTATTTCCAACTGGGCTAAGTCAACGTATCTTTGTCATGGGGGTCGATCCGCCCTTCTTGTATGATCATCCGTCGAAATACTCTTTCGTTGGTCCAACTGAAAAAGCATTCAATCCAAAAGCTGCCTCTCACGCAAGCTGGTCTGCACCAAGCCCACGACCAAGGCCTGATGGCCCTCTGACGGAGTCGAAACAATTCAATAGACATCCAGACTCGTACTTTGTGGTGTGGGTTGGACCCTTCCCACTCCATTCGAAATACCTACTCATAAAGTGCTAGCCCTTATGGCAACCTCAATTACATACCAATGAGCCGCAACACAAAATCGAAAGTCAAATGGACCCGATTGACTCAATTGATACTTCGCATATGCGAGCTCTTAGGCGCAGTTGCAATATTATTCTGTGCCATATGTATCAAAGACGCCGATGTTACGACTGGGTGGGTTATAAGGGTACCTGTATGTGCCACACTCAAATCCCTAGACGGCTGATTGAGATATTGCAGCCTGGTGTCGCAATTCTACACACCATTTACGCTATTTACCATCTTGCTCGCTCACCCAAAGGACGCACTCCTTCGTCTTCGGCTAGCTACATGCTTTTTGCGGCCATAGTAGATGTCGGATTGATTCCATTCCTCGTATTTACCGCCTTGATGTCTCGAACAGAGTACATTGAGCCGGTCAATGCCACGGGCCATTGGACGACACTATTCGGTAGCGATGAGGCTACCACCAAGATAACTCACTCTACGTTCCTAATAAGCGTAGTCAGTGGCAGCCTCCATCTTGTGTCATTGATCATCTCGATCTACTTAGGAGTGGTTTTTCGTAAAATCTCCAGACTTCCACCTGATATGAATCCTCTCGAGGACAATCTGACGTCTCGACACAAGCGCAACAAGTCCCATTTATCGTTACTGGATAGCCGCATGAGTAAAACTAGCATGGGAACGCCCACCGGTAAGGGCGAGTCCAAGCCTGAGGATCCCCTGATCCCTCAGTCACGAACGGTACCATTCATGCTTACCCGGCACGTTTCCAATGAAAACATCACAAATGTCTCGCATTCAATCTCTAATGCTAGAGACTCTCGGCGCGATCTCTCAGCAAGTCCGTTCTACGACCAACCATCTGCTCACCGTACTTCACAGACCAACGTCAAGGACCCGTCCTACACCCAAGCGCGCTCTCCCTACTGGTCTCGCACCAAAGTTCAGAGCCACTACCCTAATCAATCAGTTTCCCCTATCCCCAGTACTGATCTCCGATGCTTGCCTGTAGAGCAAGCTCCCATTAAGCAAGCCGCAGAGGCCAACGTAAGCCGTTGTTCTACCAGATCGTCATCGATATACTCATCCAATACTATCACCACTATTGCGACGAGTCGGCCCGCATCAGCCAGCTGCCGGTCTATAGCTCCCACTTCACCAGATAGCAACTGGATAATTCACTCCTCACGGTCTCCATCACCTCAACCTTCGTCTCCCAGAGAATTGGAACACCTGCGTAATAAACAACCTTACCAGCCGCTTTCGCAGACTTCGCCATTCTCATACACGTCAAATGACGAGGACGCCTTTCCTAAACCATTAGAGATGAATCCGCCTACACCACCTATCCAACAACAGAAGCGGCGTCAAGACGTGGAAAAGCGTGCATTAACGCCAAGAGCAGGAAATGTTAGGCAGGAAAATCGGCGACCAGGCCCAGGCATGGTAGGCATTGGCAAGGCACGAACTCGGGGCGCTGTGGACAGCTCTGGGATGGGTGGGGGGGGCAGAGTCGTCAGTCGAAGCGGAATTGAAGTGCGACAGGGCGGGATCTTGCCGATGGGAGGTGTTCGTGCAAGGGAGGTGAGCGGTAAGGTAATGGAGGAAGGAAGAGGACATACTGGGAGCTGGATGTAAATAATCTTACGCTGACTTTGAATAGACATGAGTGTGCAACTAGGGATACACTAGCAGGTGTAAAGTAGATGATTGATGTAGTACGAAAGAATGGTCACTCATCTGATGGGTTGGGCTTCTCGTCCCCGCCGTCTGCCCTAGTGTTTACTTCAATGTGTATATTATCATCTTGGTCTTCTCCCCTTGTCCCCTCCCGTCTCTCCATCATTTCGGTATGCCATCTTTTCCATTCTACCGTTTCACCTTCCTCTTCCATTCCCACAAGACCATCACCCTCGTCCCATGTTTCGAATGCGTCTAACCTGCAGAGGTGCCTCATGGTTGGTCTGCCATGTGGGCAATTCCAAGGCTTATCGATGCTACCCATCTTACTTACCAATACCCCCATTTGCTTTAGTGTTAATGTTTTTCCAACCATGATGCTGCTCCTACACGCTCTCATCGCAAACATACGTCTGACTTTGGATGGCCGGGGAACATTTCCCATTGATGCGGAGGCAGGAGTTTCGGCCAGTATTGAGATAAGCTCCTCCAGGTCGGTAACGTCAAACGTGACCTCGCGGCTCATAGGCAAAGAGATGAGCTTGCAGCGCTGGCCTACTCGGCAGTCATCACTCGTATCCACGTCGACTAAGAAACCGTTGTTGAGCAAAGCCTCCTTGTATTCCAGAATTATCTCCTCCTCAATGGCCGTTAGTCGGAGAGTGCGGGCCTGAACTAAACGTTGATGCTGAACGACAGTATTAGCTTGAAGGCGCTCAAAGTTATACTTCTCATCGGACGCGTGTTGATCTACTATGAAGAGGTCTGCGTTCTTTCTGGTAGCTAGGATGAAACCAAGATTAAATTGGCCGGATATGTGCATGTCGGCAAAGTCAGCCTTCGAGACTGTCAAGGAAAGATGCTCTTCCGGAGAGGATTCATCAGCGGTAGCAGACGTCCTTGGAAATGGCAGACCAGATGATTGATGCGTTCGTCGTATGGCGTCTGATAGCCGGCTGAGTTGCGTGTCAATCCTCTCAACCGAGGCGTCAATCACTTGGATCAAATCGGCCGTGGAAGTTCTCTGTCCAGCGCCCTTCAGTATCTGATGCGCACGCTTCCTGTTGTCCTGTGAGGGCATTATGATTTGTTCTTCAGCTTGTCGGATCAATTCGGCAACTTTGGCATCTTCCCTGGCCTTCAACTCCTCTTCCTCTATGTATTGACTATCATGGTTGGCGTCGCATGATAGTGGAATTTGGTCAGTGTCAAAAGAGGAATCCTCAGCATCCGATCTATCGTTGCCAGTGGGATCTTGATAGCCACCGTCATCCACAGATGCTGACCCCGTGCTTAAAGGCCCCTCCAGTACTTGACTTTTGAGACCGTCTTCCGAGTAATCAATGGATGCGTAAGATTTGCTTGGTGGCCGCCCGATCGTTTTGATTAGCTCGCTCTTGGGGGCGGCGAACGATCTCATGCTGCTATTAAAATTGTCCCACGAAGCATCATTAGCATGAGTCTTGGCCTTATCATGAGTTGACGGTATCTTTGCATTTTTGAATTGTTTTGGCAACTGTTTTGGCAATGAAGATTCAAGGATAACAGTCGTTTTCTTCGAGCCAATTGTTACAGTTGCAACATCTGTAAGGTTGCGTCCTGGGTGCATGCGATCAGAGGCATCTTGAGTTTCCCGTGAGGATGGTGACTCCGCCAAATGGCTTCCATCGGATGAACTGAATTGACATTCCTCGCCATAATGAGGATCGGGTTTTGCCACGACCGCTGATTGTTGTTCTGCGATTCTCTCATTGAAGTCATCGACCGCCACCGAGTGGCGTGTACCCATAGCAGCAGCTCCTGATAGCTTGCGAGTGCTGTCATACTCGACCGGCGGGTTTGTTCCGTCACAATTTTTGCTAAGTTTTCGAACTAGCTTTTGCTTGTCTTTAGATAATGCGTTGACTCCAACTTCGGGAATCCCGGCCACCTCAGGACTAATGACCCGATTTTTGCAATCCCTACCTAGGAAATTCTTTAAGAGATGGGTGACATTGGACCGTTCATTGGGATTCCTATCGTTGTAATCTCCGATCCATGGGTCCTCGTTCTTGCTAGCATCAATACCCTTGCTTTCGGATAGCCGAGGTTCTGTAATGATTGAGCGTATACTCGGCTCATCGATGCCTCCCGTTTTTCGGTGTAGGGTAAGCTGCTTAGGAATTGACATTTCCTGGACGGAATTCTGTGACATCGGTACACACTGATCTTGTTTCTCAAAAAGTTCCATCAAGGATACCTGCTGCGATTAGGTTCCAATGAACGGAATTGAAAAGCAACATTGAACCCACTCTCAGACTATTGAGTAAGGTACTCTGGTCATGTAGTAGAATTGTCCGCTTGTCCGGCGAAACATTCACGTCGTATGTATCTATTGTGGTCAGCAAGGAAGCACCTGTCCTCTCCTTACCACTTACTCGTGTCAAGGATGAAATTCGAAAACACGAAAGGTGACTGTAGAGCATTGTAAGATTTGTAAACTTCATTGAAGATCTTGGCAACTTGGGGTAAAGCGCAAGGCCTAGCATTAACGAAGAACATCTGGCGGTCAGGGGCCAGTCTCCCTTCACCAGAAATAGCCCTGGAAATATGACCGATCACTCGTACCTCCTTGTTCCTTGAAGTTTAGCACTCGCAATGGTCACAGGTCCATAGGATGGTGGCTTACTTGGGACTTGAAAGCTGGCTCAAGGTCATCACCGGCCGCATCTCAAATGTTAGGTCCATAGTGACCAGTCCTGGCAAGATCTTGGCACCGAAAACGTTTGCAATGTTCTCCTTCGTAGTTGGACTTGATCTAGTTGCGAAGACTACAACTTTCTTGCCCTTGGCTATCACGTTGCTGACCGAGATTCTTGCTTGGGTACTAATGCAGGCATATGCCTGGAGAACCCCCAGTGCTTTTCCATACTCCCTTCTGATGTTTCTCTCAAGCTCGCGTCGTCGAACAGGTAAGTTTCTGAAGATTTCTTCCACAGCAACAGTGGTACCTTTCTGGCTTGCGACAACTCGCGTACTTTGTAGTCTCCCAGATCCCTCAAAGTCGAGTCTCGTACCTTTCGGAGCTTCATCTGCACGCGCGGTCGTAATATAGAATTTTGCAAGAGCGCAAAGAGAGGAAAGAGCTTCGCCTCTAAAGCCAAACGTCTTCAAAGTGGATAGATCATCATAGCTCGACAGTTTCGATGTATAATGCGTCAAGGCAATAGTGCCATGATTTTCGCTAGCAATCCCTACGCCGTTGTCCTGGACCTCAATAGAATCAAGACCATTATTCTTGAAGCGCACTTCGATGGACGTAGCCCCCGCATCCAAGCTATTTTCCACCAGCTCTTTTACCACAGAGCACAAGTCTACGATGACTTGTCCAGACTGGATTTGATGAATGGTACGATCCTCAAGGGCTTTTACCGTAGCCATGTTATACAACCCTGCTATTCAATGTGTCGTGGTCCGCGACTGTCGTCTATTACGCTGATCCTCCATATGGATATCTTTATCAACACAAGTCGCGCTGGCTCTTTGGTAAGACGCTAGTTCGGTTGAAGGCGGGTGGTACCGCTGATACGGTAGATTACTCACGGCTGAAGAGTACGGCAATCTATGCGGAGGATTCTCCGTACGGAGTACTGCATACTCATACAACTTCTTATTGCATAAACCCAGACTGTAGCGCAGGTACTGTGAGTTGACATCGAAACCATGATGAAGTAATTTGAATAGATGACACCAGAGTGGTGGTCATTCATACCTATATCTCCATCCTTATAAAACTGTGACACAGTGGATCTTCCAATAGTTAGAGGCTTTCTTATTATGCTATCATATTGTAATATGTGAGCTACGACTAGTACAGCTCTGAAATGCTGATGAATTGGATATCAGGGGATATCATGTAGATGGGATTCAGGAAATTGGGACTACAGATGTAGTGATATACGTATCAATTAGAACACCGTAACCGTAGCAGGAGTCCAGATAGCGCTCCCTAGATGTCATTTGATCGCCGGAAAATACCTTATATTACCACCAATGCTCCTGTGCTTCGCTAAATTACAATCGTATCTAGTCAATCACCAGTGATAAGCTGAGCTAGTATTGGGCCGTGTACTATAACCATCAACTGCTCATTACCTGCTCAACATATAGTCGACCATCTTTAGAATACAAGACCTATTCTGCAAGCTCCCATCATTCCGGAACACCCAACCCCTCTTTCAATATATTGTTCACTATTTGTTACCCGACTGCACCACTCTACTATCTTCGCCCTATTTACCAAGCTCTCGAGGTTGAAGGTCTCCTTCCGGACGACCATCAACCGCAGCCACGGCTTCAGCATCAGCACCATTGTTGTACCGGGCATCCCCCTTGGACCCAACCTTTCGACCGCCTCCTACACGCCAGATCTCCGATCCGCCCACGGTAGAAGCGGCTCCCTCAAGAGACACCGAGGGTACCCTCGTCACATACGATCGAGCCCAACAACAACATAAGATAGCCAACATCAGTGCTACTGCCAAGTCCGATTCGCCATTGAACCCATCTCTCGCCGCCCTGGCTTCAGTCGCGTCAGGTCCCTCCCCCCATCTCAGGTATGGTATCGTCCTATCAATTTGCATGATGCTACTTGAAATTGGATCCCGTGCGAGTTGCGCCAAGTTGAGACACACGCGTAATTGCAATTGTTTAAGAGCAGGACCAAAGACTGACCATCATTAATTCTGTTTATTAGGGCGTATCAAGATGACGCGAGTCCAAGAATGACCTATACTACCTCGTCGCCAGCTGTGACATCCGGTGGTCAAGGAATGGTGAGATTCGGCCGACTCCCCTCCGCGCGCTAGCGCACTTGCCGCAGTCCCTCCCATCTTATCGCAACTTTCTTCGATTACCTCCTCCTGATAAGGGAGACCGTCCATGCGCGAGGACTATGGCTTCATACGCTGACCGCGAGCATGGTAATATACAGCCCGTATGTCAAAATTGCACGACCTCAACCACTCCGCTCTGGCGTCGCGATGAGATGGGCTCCGTGTTGTGCAATGCTTGTGGCCTCTTCCTCAAGCTTCATGGCACGCCTCGACCGATCAGTCTCAAGACAGATGTTATTAAGTCTCGCAACCGCGTGAAAATTGCTGGTCAAGGCCACAAGAGAAAGGTCCGTTTCAATAACCTTACACTCTCCACAGAACGCGCACTTACGACGGTGAACGACAGTCCCTATTTGATGGAAACGGCCTTCCAATACCTAATTGCGACGCTGGCACCCCCCCTCCTGGTGCGCTTGTTCATAGACGAGTCTCGCACAAGAATTCTTCCGGTGACTCCGACCGCTCTAATTCACCAGTGTCGCGGACTGAAACACCTGCTCTTCGTCATCCCTCCAACATCGCTCCGCAGCACATTTTTGACGGCGTTCCACTTGCCGAAAACATCTTCCAGTCTCCTGCTCTACCTCAACTACGCCATCCCTCGCCCGGCTCCTCGTCTTCCTTCAACGATCGTAACCTCGAGCCTCCTCAAACGTATGAAGGGCTTTTGCAGGCCAACACCGCCCTCAAGACACGTGTTAGTGAGTTAGAAGTCATAAATGATTTGTATCGAGGGACCGTCACCCAGTACGAACAAGGTGGGGCACCTCAGGCTGAGATGGTTCCCCGCAACTCCGATAGCCAGCTCCGGAGATTACTCGAACAGTCACAACGTTGCGAGCAGGAACTGAAGCACAAAATCGAGGAGCTCGAGCATGAAATTGCAGAATTAAGGGGGGAACAACCACCTCCGAAGAGAGCTCGGCTGTCCAATGAACCCCAATATCCAGAGCCGCATCAAATTCCGTTCAGCAATGGGCTACATCCCTGAGTCTCGCACTAACATATCCGAAGTCCTACTCGGCAGCCTTACCAACAATAGCAACACTTGAGACCCGACCACCTTCCGATACCGCTACTCTATCAGCTCCGATGACACCATGATAACAATACCCTACGTCGGCCTAATTCAGCTGCGACTTTAAACTGTAAAATTAGCACGGTTCCCTTTTGGTTCATGTCTAGCTTGCTTCAATCGATAGGTTGTGGCGAGGCTAATAATCTTTAATACCTTATTACTGACAACGATGTGAGAGATATGCTACGACGTTGTCGGATGCGCTTGAACAAATGTACGGGACGATAGAATAGGCTGTTTGCCAGGTTCCATCATGTTCTTGCCCGCGCTTCCCAATTTTGAATAAATTCATTGGCTGACACAGTACACTCCTCGATCGTGCACTACATATATGGTGATCGCTGAATGCAGTAGGTGGCCTTGCCAACGTCCTGCATACTAACATACTGGGAACCCATCATCTAACCTCCTGATCTCTACCCCGACTCCACGACAAACGCCACTTTCCAATCATCATTCCATGTCTTCGCTTCTAGGATTTCCCATTAATGCCCAAATCGATCTGGCATTGCAACGGGCGCTACCAAGCTCCATGTATAGATCCCATACGCTACCCAAGCACTAACGATTTTAACCCAGCTAGCCCAATACGTCCTCCCTATGGCAGCAAAATCGCCGGTGGTCTCAAAGTCGATGTTCTGCGTTAGGAGGGTGGCCACCCAGCATGTAGCTAGCAAAAATATGACATGGAACAAGCTATAGTTGTATTGCGTGCCCGATCTCTCGTCGTCTTTGCCGCCGTGGCCGTCGTTGGACTCGCTATCATCGTCATCATCAAGTGCATTGGCGGGAAGACTGCCCGCTTCTACAGCGGCACGGAGGGCTTCAGCGCGGATTTCTCGGCGGGATGACGAGGGTTGTGTATCCACTAATCCATGTTCTGCGTCCTCGGAGCCAATTTTGCTATAGGAGTGGCTTATTTGACTGCCTAACGCGATACCTTGGGTAGCGGCGCGGGTGGTGGTATATGCGATCGTGAGCATGGTAACGACGGCGCCGATAACAATGGAGGCGGTACGGGTACCGCTGGCACGTATCAACGGGTTACACTGACGGTCGTCTGGTTCCATGCTGACGGCTGACATTGTGAGGTACGTGCAATAAATTGCAACCATGGCCGATTGTGCGAGGCCAGCTTGAGGGTTGTGTTCTTGGACTGTGGGATGTACTGAAATGGCAGAGATAATTAGTAGGATGATAAGGTTCACCTACGCCTTGTCAATTGTGCTCCACAAAGCCTTGGTCCAGGGTTGACATACCGTGATAGCTGCCTGATTCATGGAGCAGCCGCTATTCGCGAAGAAGATGTACATGACAATCGTCATCGCGAATGATAACGTATACATCCCTAGCGTCGATCCAATGAGGACGCTTCTCCATGCCTTTGAGTCATAACCCTCAATCTTTTCCAAGCAGAACTCAGCCCAGGTATGCGCGAGGTCAACTAGAAGGATAAGTCCCAGAAGTACAAACATCATTGCCCCCGCCAGCGCAAAGTACTTGCCCCAGACCTGAAAGAACGTTTCGGGTATGAAGAAGGCCATAACAACGAAAGCTAGCCAGACGATGATTTTAGGTCCCCAGTAGCCATTCTGTAGCGATGCCCGACCGTCTCTCGATGATTGGACACCAAGTAATGATACTGCGAGCACGGAGTGAAAGAGACCTAGTGCGAAGTTGACGCGCTGTACTGCTACAAATCCATAGCATTGCTTTCCTTCGCATGTAATTGTCATATAGTCTAGAGTGAGATGTTCAAGCTTTCTAAGCGCCCATGGTGTGAGCATCAGCCATGATATGATGGAGTTGATGAGGAGGATGACGGCATAGGCAATTCGAGTGGCCATACTTACTATCGTCAGCATGTAACTATTCTACGATCACAGTGATCTCACCTGCTCTGGAATTTCCCGCAAGCACTACATACTGCGGAACATGTGGCTGCTCCGCAACATGAGGCACCCACAGTCATGAGCTGCTATGATCAGTGAAGAGAACAAGCTAATCATGGTGAATTCAACATACCGACCCAAGACTCGGAACGGCCAGGAGCGGAATGGATAGTAGAGCGCCCATGATGTGTTATAGAAGTGATATTCGGATTTTATTTGCCTCAGAGTTGCGGAGTTGTCGCGTTTATGAAGTGGCAGGTGGCACGGGAGTGAGAGACGAGGGAGCCGCGACTCGTAATCCTGATAAGGGTCCATTGTATCGTGCTCAATCGACAGACTTCACCGTCTCGATTATTTTTGTCTCGTACATCACACGTACGATGGCATCCTCAATTGAGAGCCACTAATCCAGTGACAATGTCCGACACCAAGCTGAGGACAGCGAGAATTATATCAGTTGTCGCTGCAACCACAATCTCGTTAGCATGCGGGACCAACGTGGGTACCTCGGTCATACACGCTTCCGTTTCCATGCTGATTGAACGAACAGTATGCCTATTCGGCATGGGCTCCAGCCTTTGCTGAGAAGATGAAGCTTTCGTCGACCCAGAGTAATCTAATTGTCAGTATATATCTTAGGGAGATAGGCCCGTGCAGCTCTCACCTAGCGCAGGGAACGTTCGGCAACCTCGGGATGTATGTTGCAGGCATACCTGTCGGACTACTTGTCGACAGCAAAGGACCTTTTCCCGGCGCTCTACTGGGCGCTATGTCTTTAGGGACGGGCTATTTTGCGATATACAAAGGTGTGGGAGCTCCCATACCTCATTGATCATTCTGAGTATTCGATTAGCCTATGATGGTGGTCCTGGATCCATATCAATACCGTGGCTTTGTTTATTTGCCTTTTTGACCGGAGTTGGGGGTTGCGCTGCTTTTGCAGGCTCCATTAAGACATGTGAGACTCCCTGCACATTGGAGAAGAACACCATCTCATCATGACGCAGCTGCTCTGAATTGGCCGAATCATCGGGGAACGGCGACTGCTTTTCCACTCTCTGCATTTGGCCTGAGTGCGTTCTATTTCTCGGCCATATCTTCTCTTGCATTTCCCGACGATACGGCTGGTTTGCTCCTCCTGTTGGCCATCGCCACGTTTACTATGGTGTTCGTTGGGACTTTTTTTCTACGAGTTGTCCCAAATACCCCATCATACTCCTCCGTATTTAGTGCGGACGAACGAAGCACCTCTGACTCCTCAACCCTGCTCAAGCGCACTATGTCTGGAGAGAGCAGACACGGTGCTACAGGCTTCTCTCATGATCCAGGTACGCAATCCGAAACCATATCCTACAAGGATGGCCTCCATAGCGACTCGGGAAAGTTGGATGAACCTTACACCCTTGAAGCGGGCATAGAAGAGATCTCTTCCCTTTTGTCTAAATCTTCCGAGTCTGATTCTGGAGATGTTCCGCTCCAGAATGGCGACGGAGGACCTGTTATCAACCATCACTCACAGCATGTAGATGTACGCGGTCTAGACCTGCTTTCAAACATGAAGTTCTACCAGCTGTGGCTGCTTCTTGGACTATTGACGGGGATCGGTCTGATGACAATCAAGTAAGTCCACAGGCAATATGGTCATACTTTAGGCTGACTTCTATCAGTAATATCGGTAACGATGTAAGTTGGGCTTCCCCATCTTATTTATGCTTTACCTAACACAATCCAAAGGCGCGAGCAATCTGGCATCATTACGATGACAGTGCACCATCCAAGTTCATTCAGGAACGACAACTAATGCATGGTAAGTTAGCCGTCCTGTTATCCTTCGGCTTTTGATGCTCTGTACGACTCTCTACTAATATACATTTAGTCGAAATTCTCTCCATCATGAGCTTTTGCGGTCGACTCACAAGCGGTATGCATGCCTTCACTCCACGTAGTATTGTCGCTTACATGTCTTTTCAGGCATTGGCTCTGACATCATAGTAAGAAAGCTCGGAATGTCGCGCTTTTGGTGCCTTTTCGTATCCAGCTGTATCTTCCTCGTTGCGCAAATATGCGGTGCCCGCATCGAGAATCCCCATGTCCTTGGTTTTGTCTCTGGACTTACAGGCTTGGCCTACGGCTTCCTCTTCGGCGTCTATCCAGCTCTTGTTGCCGAAACTTTCGGCGTCCATGGCCTGAGCCAAAATTGGGGATGTATGACCCTGGCCCCTATTGTTTTTGGCAATATCTTCAATCTCATTTATGGACATATCTACGATCGACACTCAATTATATCACCTGACGGACAAAGAGATTGCAGAGACGGTCTGTATTGCTATCGAAGTGCCTATTGGGTTACGTTGGGGGCCAGCTTGGCTGGGGTAGCCGTCAGTCTATGGAGTATTCATCACGATTGGGTGGGGAAATTGAAGTTGCAAAGAGAGACAGGCAAAGGACGTGAAGCTTGACTAAGACGGATCGATGCATTTTCGCCGACATTTCAGCTGAAACCGTACGACATCACGAGGATTGCCAGAACAGGCAAAGGACCTGACCCGGAACTTGTCGCTGCTCTGCCCATGGCCGTACCAACAATACCTTGGAACCACGCACGGCTCTAGGTTCATGTTTGGCTGTAACCAAAGATGTCCGAGGAGGCCCTTCTCCAACAAGATACCAGATATATCGACTCAAGCGGTAGATCTCCTCCCGCTGCTAGATGACTAAACCGAACACTTGACAGGCGTGTTTGCAGGCCGAGCCATAAGACCAGTCCTAATGTGGCCCTAGCACTATCTTGCCGGTAAAACATATGTTCACTGGAATCGGGCTGGGGTTATTCAAATCACGAAGCTCGGGTTTGCTCGCAACAATCCCACCGCTCGAACAGGGGAGTGAAAGGCAAACCCAAAGACACTTCGAGCATGTTTCTCTCGCGAGATGCACGAAAGGCTTAACAACATCTAACACTCGATCGGGATGCTGGCGAATCGAAGTTGCAAATCACAGTTCCGGGGATGGCTTAGGCATGGTAGTGCAATGTGCTTTCTCTCTAGAACTATTGTTCGAGGTGTCGAAGGAGCGTCGCATATAGCTAAGCCGCAGCAGTGGCCCTTCTCTAAGCCACACAGCTTTTAGATATTTTGAGTTGAAGTGAAAAAGCCTTCGTGCAACCTTGCATAAGGGCTACTGCTTACTGGATTAGAGCCCGGCGGTCCGGGGCCCTTGAATGGTTGATGGTCATCTCAGGTTCCCACACTCTCCCATCCACAGTCAGACACACGTCCTTTTCGATCCCTCCTTTCCCCATCGCGTATCTCAACCCAGAGCCTACCCGATCTCCGAGGACCTCTTTGACCCGCGCATTCCACAGGACTTGCTTCACCTTCCCTCCGGTATCCTCTCCGGCCAAAAACCCCCTCTCTTTGTCCACGTCTTCAATCATGACCCAAACAAGCCCGCGGCTAGACCTCTTGACAGCCTGCCTCACACCATCCGTACATTCTTTCTTCGCAGAAAGCACCCCAATCGTAGTGTCTTCCCGCCATTCTCTAGGTGCGCCAGCTATAGCTCCTTCGAGCTCTCGTATCATCTCCGGTCCAGGTTTGCGTGCTGTGGCTTTGCACTGGACGATCACAGGTAGACCTCGAGAAGTGGGTGATAGCAAGGGTGGTTTCCAATAACCTAATAGATCGATACCGCGATCCGAACGCCCACCAGTGCGAATCAGATTCGTGAAGCCCAGACGGAGCAGTGCATGAGCGCATAGATACTCGTAGGAGGTACCGACATGGACCGCCGAGGTTGGTGAGACAGCCGTCGACTGAGCATGATGCAAGACCGTTGGGGGATCACGGCGTATTGTTGACGAGGCAGCAGGGTTGGCGCTACATGGGGTGGAACTTGAAGACGGCCGAAATCCTTTCCGGGGTAGATTGCGGAAATGTCTATAGTTTGGAGAGCGATATGAAAGCATGGTGCTCCAAGAGTGCTAGAATATGCAGACACTTCATGATTATGCACTAGTCCGAACACAACCCGTTATATTAGACCGTTATGGAAATGGGTATAGAAATTGGTACAATTTTGCTCTGCATCTTTGAAAAGATTCACCCGTTCATCAATACCTTGATGCGAAGAGCCCGAGGTACGACGACGGTCTACTAGACTGTTCAAGACTTTTAACTACCACTCCTTGGCGCCGAAGTCGCTCTGCACCACTCAACGCAAGGGGCAATATGCATCAGTAGTTTCTGTTGATATATGTGTTATTCTAAATACAAAGCCAAGGAGTCGTAAGAGCCTTGAATAGGCTAAATCCTGACCATCTGGAGCAAGTGATTTCCATACTCTGGGGTTGGCCTTCAGGGTACCCCTCGACCTTCAAAGGAATTTCTCGTAACGGTGTGGAGTAAATTACCAAAATCTATCCCTAGAGTTCGCGAAATGGGCAGTAAAATTGCGTGTAATATCAAGCCTATGCATGATTGTCGATGAATATCAATTACTTGCTGCTTGATCATCCTAAATGAGATATATGTATGTCTTCATTGAGAGGCAATGTAGGAACGTAATGATCACGACAACGCGTTTGTTCCCAACCCTTTCCCATCAGCACCACCTATTTTACAAATGCTGCACGACAGCTTGCCCGACGCCTATGTTCTAGGAGATTCAATATCGTTACTTCAGGAAATATAAACAACCGAACCAGCGGGCTCAGCCTCTCCCAAGGAGATGGGCTCAAATTTCTCATCGAAGTCACTGTTCGTGCCATCCCGGCTGATCCGAGGACTAGTCGAAACGACGCTGCTATTGCTCCTGAATTCGGTCTCTGCTGTCGTGTACTGAAAGCCATCAACCACGGTGGTACCTTCAAAAATACCGCCAACATCATCATAGCTGGGTGGCTGACTTCCCTCACTTTCATAGCCAGGGAGGGTAGAAACGCTCCTCCTGCGCTCGATCCCTTCAGATTCGTATGCGAAACCGTGCCTTCCTTCTTCGACGGCCGAGATGTTATTCAAAACTCTATGCGCATTGCGGAGCACGCGGATGTCATCTGTCATGACCCGGTCCAACACGTTCTCTTGCTGATTGGTTCTAATTCTTTTCTCATCCCAGCTGAGAACTTCGTTGGAGACAAGGCCATACTTCATACGAAAGTGCCAAAACCACATTTTTAGCTTGTGCTGCCGTGCAGCTCGGCGATAGAGCTTTTTGTTTCGTCGCTCTTCTCGACGAGCGAGGCATTCGGCACGACGGCGAGGGTCTCTACACCGTAGGCAAAGCCATGCGAACAACGAACTTAAGATCAGAACTCCACCAAAGATTTTGAGTATATGGGCTTGCTGGCCAGTTTGCAATATAACAGATGGTGTTGTTGAGGTGGTAGCGGAAGGATTGGATGTCTCAAGGTATGTTAGTGACCGAGTTTCGGCTGCGGAATGGTTGGGAACGGTATTCGTGGAATCATAGGTTTCGGTCGTAGTCCTCGTGTGGTTCTTCAATTTATCGGCGAGAATTGGCGCTGGTTCAATCAGTCTATCTGGGCTGATAGGGACGGCGTGGACTTTCGAGCCTCCTCCGTGTTTGGGACATAGTTTCGTGACAGCCTTATTAACTTCACTCGCCACTACGCCCTTCAGCTCTTTCAGATAAGATCCAAGGCTCTTCTGGCGATGGCCTAGAAATCCGAATGCCGTAGGCTGGTATTTCTTCTCGATGTTCTTTGCTAACTCTGGGTCAAATTCTACCGAGGGTGTCCGCCAGCTGTCGGTGAATCCAGGGCGCTCGATAACGCCAAGCGGATAGTATTTCGATCTGAAGCGTAGGACCGCTGGCGATACCATCTGTTTGTAGGAGATCGTAAAACCAGGTTGAGATGTGTCCGCAAAGGGACCCAAGACAAGGCTTAGAAGATGTACCACATCCTCTCCCTGAGAATTGCTCCCATCCGCCGGTGTTGTGTCGAAAAGGCAGCTAATGTGCCATTGGGCTTCTCTTCCACCATAGATATCGAGGTAGCCCCGGCCATGGGCAGTGGTGCCATCCCACTCGGAGTCGAGATTGAGTCCGTTGAGTAAAACATTGCTCTCGCCGCAAGCCTTTTCGGTACCCTCAACCTGGAAGGTAAATTTCTACACGTTGTTAATTGATGATCCAATGATGCCATTGAACTGTCCACTATACAGAATATCTTTCATTTGTCCCAGGGGATGTAAGATCGAACTTCAAAGAAGCTTCGCGAGGATCTAATTATGGTTAGCCCTTGTTCTGGCCTTATCCAAGCTCAAATCTTAGGCTTACAGTACTCGATAATGGCGTTTGATGGTGGGGTGCTCAGGGAGGTTGCGTCAGGTATAACAAAAGTCAGGGCGGGGGTAGCAGACAGCAAGGCAACCGCCCTGACGAAGGCGCGCATTCTGATCGCCTCGACAACTCGAAGTCGTCTCTGGCATCAACTCTTTGTCAGGCTCATATACTCTATTGATAAGACAAGAGAAGCGTTGCTGCCTGTGACTTGGCCTTCTTACTTCCGCGCGCTAGGATGCGGTAGCGGCAGTTCTATCCTAGCCAGAACGGGCATCGATCAAATCCTCGACCTCATCAACAGTCAGTATACACGATTCAGCGGAGCGTGATCATGGTAAGGTATCGTCAAGGATTTGGGTGTCGCGAAAGAACTGACCATTACTTCTAGCTACCGCTTGGATTATTGACTGCGGCCCAGGGTCATCCAATGCTCGTGGAACTCAAAAATGGGGAGACGCTCAACGGCCACCTTGTCAGTTGCGATACCTGGATGAATCTTACCCTTAAAGAAGTCGTGCAAACAAGTCCAGAAGGCGACAAATTTTTCAGGCTGCCGGAAGTTTATGTTAGGGGCAACAACGTTCGTAATTCCAGGTTCAGAGGATTGCGGTGAACCAAATTGACTGTAGTCGCAGATCAAATATCTACGTGTTCCAGACGAGATTGTGGACCTAGTTAAAGACCAACAACAGAATCAACCGTCCAGTCGAGGTCGAGGTGGTGGTATTCAGCGCGGCGACCATGGCGGAAGAGGAGACAGAGGGAGGGGTGGAGGAAGGAGTGGAGCTCGTGGGAGAGGTAGGGGAAGAGGGTGAATGCCTCAGGCACTGCCATCATTGGCCAAATGTCTGCTTGACAGAGCACCGCCGTTCAGCTCGATAAGAACATCAACCTCAACCTTTGGACACGATCGAGGCTTGAAAAGATATCCGAAGTTCGGGTACTACGAGAACTCCAATAACAGTATCATACCTCCGTGATTGTAAGGACAACGCCGGTCATGAGCGCCGCGGCGATGTAAAACTGAGATGAATGGCAGGAATTGTTCAGGAGGATGATTATGGTTCCTCCGTATTGAGACGCATCAACAGGGTGATCAAATCTGTCTCTGCAGCCGGCAGGTGGTAGGTCAACTGCCTTGGTCGTGTAGCAGGTTGGAAAATAGAAGTACAACTAACATCGTGTCCACCATCTAATCTTCTACGTTTCGGCTACCGGCGTTCGGCCAAGGCCCCGACACATATCTAGGGCTTATGGTTTTTATTATCTCTGTCATAGGAGAACGGAGTTTGCACTGTACGTTCTGCCGGCCAGTAATGGTATGGGTCAGTGACCATCTCGTAGCACGCATTTGGCTCGCGTGAAATTCTAGTAGGAATTGCTGGTACTGGAGTATGTCTAGCAGCTCGCAATCAGGCTAATCGAGGAAGTCATCGAATGTAGACACAATAGACCAAATAAGACCTTCAATTAAAGACTGCGATCCTCATCTTACCATCACCGTCTTCCATATTTCACTTTGGACGATATATTAATCGCGTTGCAACAAGGACAGGCAAATTGGAAATGCCAGCTGTTTTGGAAATTAACTGTCGCGCGTACGTTTGCACAACAGTGAACGCGGCCATGTTTGAGATTGAATGAACTGGAGAGTGAAGACAGCTCACAATGAATCGGGGAGGAAAGATGGCTAAGGGGGGCTTCGGGTCGGTAGAGCGACTAAGCCGAGACATAAGAAGTGGAAAGGCGAATTGCGATTGAAGCATTGTGTGATGCATTTATCAAAACATTGTAGGTTGCTTCCAACATATTGAGCGGCGCAATGCCTTTAAGCCAGATTCCGTCACGCTGCCGGTCTCTTGAGCAAAGATTCCTCAAGATGGCCTTAGAAGTCTCTGAAGATAATATCAGATCGTTCGGCTGTGGTATATATAAAACAGGTCCGCGCGGAATTTTCTTCTTGTGCGAACAAGAGATAATAATTGATATAGTGAATAAAGGGAAAGACTAAAATATACACTTTAGAAAGAGGTCGATGATTCAAAATGGGGTATAAATCCGCCCGCACGTTGCAGGGAAGAGACATGTCCAAATTGCGACCTCGCAATAGCGAATGAACCGGGCGAGAATTTTACTCAAACGCCATAACAGAGCTGCTGTAGTCGACGCCGTGGTGCGCGTGTATATCAAACGTTTGCCTTTATTCCCGAACGCAGAATCACTTGGTGGTCTCGGGAACGATGATTTCAGAAGAAAGTGGAGCTCCATCAAAGTTGGAAGAGCGTCAACTTAATGGAGCTATGTATGAAAAGGTGACGAATGCGAGTGATACACTTATTGAACAAATTGCATAACCTCACTTTTAACAAGGGAGGTATTACGATTACACCCCCTTTGCCTACAATTACACCCCCCAACTGCCTACAATTACACCCCCTGACTACCTACAGTTACACCCCCCCGCATCGGGTTAGATTGGTCGTTACCATGGCAACGCCTTACGGAGATCTAACCACCAAAAATTTAGTGATATCTCCAACGCGATTTTCTTCAGACCGGATCAATTCGTCAAATCCAATGGACCTGAAATGTTCGTTTGCCGTAGTCTTTGTAATTGGAACTTTTCTAGCTAGCGCGTGTTCTGATTGGTTGATATCTAGTTGGCGATGTCCCCGGGGCGCAGTCTTAAACAGAGATGCTACCACCAAGTCTCCTACCAAATATGTATGCTTTCCCCCATGTCTAGCTACCACGCGTTGACATCATATACACCTCTGTATCCTATTCGATTCCTCACCTGCTATTCACGTCCTGCTATTCACGTCCTGCTGGCTACGTCGTAGGCCCAACGGTCGCCTCAGCTGAGGGTGCCGCTGGCGCAGAAAGGGCGCCCTCTGCAGGCGCAGGGGCAGATGGCTCGGGCTGGGGAGCAGGCTGCTCAGGCTGTGGAGCACGTCGTCGCCGCCGTGCTGGCAAGGCGAGAAGGCCCTGGCCCCTACCGCGTCTGGTGTCGCTGCTAGACCCTCTCTTGCTCCTAATATTCCCAGTGTAGACCTCCACTCTGGCGCTGACGAGTCAGCCCTTGCTCCTGCTATAGGCGTACTTGCTTCACATCTGAAGGGTATATCGTTGGTTGATGTAGGGGAGGTGGGGAGTAGGGGTATGATGAGTGATCTAAAATATTGAGTTACAGAGTCGTTGCGGGGGGGCGTTACCCTGGCAACGACCAATCTAACCCGATGCGGGGGGGTGTAACTGTAGGTAGTCAGGGGGTGTAATTGTAGGCAGTTGGGGGGTGTAATTGTAGGCAGTTGGGGGGTGTAATTGTAGGCAAAGGGGGTGTAACCGTAATACCTCCCTTTAACAATGATACGCAGGATCTTGGGAAAATGGCTTGCATTTGCGCCTTCTGCATCATAGTAGATATCCAGGTCAAGTTGACTAAATAAGGGTGCGCTGTAAGCAAAGAGAATCATATTAACGTAATTTTTTTTTCAGGTGTAGGATGCAGTGGCAGTTATGCTCCTTTTAGCGAGACAGGAGGAGCTTCGGATAGGCATCTAATGGTTCTTGTGTCATTTTTATGATCACATTAGATAGTAAGCGTTGGTACTTGCAAATTGTGGTAAAAGTGATAGGAATTAAGTCGATGCTGATATCATGACCTTATCCAAGATATCCCTGTGCATGAAACATTATACATAAAGAGTAAAGTAGAGGTATAGAGGTGAAATGGTTGGTTGAGCGCGTTGATCATGACGCTAGTATGATTGAGATAAATGGACTTTGGCTGGATGCACCACCCAACATTTCATCCAAGTCAATGCCAGTAGTGAAACGAGTCATTGACGCACAATGGAATTACCTGCGCCCTTCGTTGCATATACTCAAGCTACCGGACTTCCGAGTAGCCTGCAGACCAACGTCTTGGGCATTCAAGCGATGTCTCAATATTCAGCGTCACAACAATATGCGGATCTCCACAACGAAACCTCGAGCGTCTCTACACTGCAATGCCCCTGGAAATTCCATCTACGCCCGGAAATACTTACATCAAAACGCCGTATTCAGCGAACTTCAAAGGCGCGACCAAGGCTTTATGAGAGAGCTCGCGATCGAGACCGCCTATCAGAAGCTGCGCCAGATAGCTTTAGAGGGGAATTACTCTCAGATACAAGCGTGCGTCAACATCATGTTGACCGTGCGTGATGAGAAGCCGAATGCAAGGTTATACGATGCGTTGCTCCTCGCCAATATGGACAACGAATATGGCTCAGCATCCGAAATTTCGAACTTGTTGGAGGAGATGGTTAATGGAGGAATAACCCAGAACTCAGCTACCTACCATGCGGTTCTACGAGTAAAATTTACTTGTTCATACATTGCCAGTGGTGCGACTGACAGATTCTAGGTTCTGGCCGTCCATCCCGACTACCTGCTACGACACCACATACTTGACGAGCTACGTCAACGTTGGTTTACCTTAACAAGAGGTGGTTCGCACGACGTAGTCGCCGGTCTGATCAGAGACCGGCAGCTCGAGCTTGCGTTAGACACCATGAAGCAAATGCGAAAGGAGGGAATCAGAATCGAATCGTGGTTATACGACACCATGATCTATACACTTTGCTTTGCTGAGGAATTTGATTCAGCTCTCGAATTGATGGAATACCGTATCTCAGATGGTGAACTCACCATATCCGCAACACTCTGGTATCACCTCCTCGATACCGCATCCCGTGCTCTCCACCACGCCGCTACCCTCTTTGCATATCGTGCCAGGGTCGAGTCTTTTTACCTTAACCCTCCTGCAGGCCTCTGTATCAATATTCTCAGCACTGCGGCCCGCCATGGTGATACATACTTGGCATCTTCCGTCCTTCGTATCCTTGGTCGTCGTTCGGGCCATCCTATCCAGCTCCACCACTATGAAGCTCTTTTAGATACATACATAACCAACAATGATCTTCGAACTGCATTTAATCTTCTAACCATCATGACGGCTGCTGGTCAGCCACCTACAGAGGCGTCGACCCGATCAATATACATGCACTTGTGCCAGTCTTCGAAACGCCCTGCCCTAGCCATCACGGTACTCAAGGCTTTGCATGAACAAGATCGGCAGATTCCTATACAGGCCGTGAATGTTGTAATGCAGGCAAATATCCTGCACCGGGATCTTCCGTCCGCCCTCAACTTATACAAAACCCTACACAGCTTTACACGCAACCTACAACCGGATACGGCGACTTTCAATATCCTATTCCGAGGCTGTGCTCAAGCAGCAAGAAAAGACTTGGCCATGTTCCTTGCCTCGGAGATGGCGGCTCTGAAAATCACTCCAGATGCCTTGACATATGATAGACTGATACTCGTGTGTTTGAACAGTGAAGACAGCCTCGAAGACGCGTGGCGCTACTTTGAGGAGATGAGTTCACTCAATTGGTGGCCTAGGGATGGAACCATTTTGGCATTGGCAAGAAGGGGATGCGAGCAAAGCGATAAGAGAGTCTGGAATCTTGAAAGGATTTCGAAGGGTAAGGGATTGTCGAGCTTGCGTTTACAGATACTCGTCCAAGAATACTGGAAAGGGGGCGCGGAAGAGGCCAAAAACGAATTGAATAGGAGCTTATGAATGCATTCGGCCGGTATTCATGTCTTTTCAGCGCTTTGCATTTGAGATAGCCACCTTCAAAGCTTCATCTCTGTCTGACTGACATCCTTCCTAACCCAGCCTTGGGTCTTCGGCAACATGACACGAAATCTCTAATACATTTTGGAAGCTACCTCCTTCACGCCTCACGCTAGATTCTTTACCATAGAACGATAGGCGCCTCCATAATAGGTCAGAGGCCTGCGTTATGCTGCGTCTGCATGAGACGGACCATCTGTTGCTTGAATGGCGCACCTCTGAGCTTCCACCTTGTCGCTAAGCGTCTATGCTTGCGATGTCACTGGACAATAAGAAGGGCAACGATGAGAATAGCTTCTAGATGACGCTGTTGCTTCCGTTGAAGGCTTAGGGATATACGATCCTTACTTACCATGTCTAAGACCTCGCTAGAAAACCATTGATTGAGATCGAGGCATGGCAAACAACGATGGTGGGCGCGAACTATGTAAAGGCGACTTTGCATAGCTAGCGGAGCACACGTGAAAGAGGATTTGAAAGGAAATCCGAGCGTGTTTGCGTAGACACACATTCCTGGTATGCTTGTTACGATATACCACCATGCCACGCTATGCTATTCAACATATAGTACATAGTGACCTTTTGCATTGTTGGATCATGCCGTGATGCAATGCAGACTTGGCTCGCATCACACAACGCCTATCTCCTTCTAAGGTACCAATTATGCGCCAACGAATTTACCTCTAATCCGTACGGTGTTGGAACTTCCGCTAAACCTGGTCTTGCGACTGGGTGCCGGATGTAGACCGCACTGCATACCTTCTGGTGCACCTCCAGATATCTTGGAACGAAGGCAAAGGCCGACATCCATTGCCTGGGTCGCCAAGGTGTGGCATATGGCTTCGATGGGTCTACAGGGTTTTCTCGTGCTTCTTGGAGAGCATTGCGTAATGTCCTGAGCTGGTTGGGCGAAAGTGTTGAGGCTTCCGCTTGAAGCGCGGGAGTGGAGAGAGCCGGTACATCCGAAGCAGTTGTAGTTGAGGCCGGAGAAGGCGAAGGGACAGTTGTGATGCGGGCTGTAATCTCTTCTAATTGTTTGTCGAGAGAGGAAGTAGTATGAGTGTCCGGGCGGGAAAGCGTGCGTTTCACTATTCTTTGAAAAGCACGAAGATCCTGCTTTCGCTTTGCGGGCAGCGACTCGGAAGAACTGGAGAGAAGCTTCTTCGCCTGCGCGAGCATTTCTTTGAGAGCGTCCTTGGGCGTTTTGGCAGAATTGGTGGATTCAGAGGGTGGAGGCGGTTTGGGCTTTGGGGGTTCGGCAGGTTCATTGTCGCCCTGGGATCGTCTTTTAGCCGATTTGGCTCGTAATCTTCGTCCTGCGCGGCGCTCGGCACTGTCTTTAGGTGCCCCTGTGGCAAAGAGAACTCGATCCGGTTCAATCTGGAACATGTCGCCCGGATTCAATTGGTAGCCTGGATATATCATCTGGGAGAAACGCCGGTCAATCGTACTCTTCGTCTGACTTTACACAGGCCCATGAATTACCTGCTTTCCGTTCACTTTGACATAACCATGTACGACGAATTGCCTAGCTTGCCGTGTGCTACTAGCGAATAGCGCCCTAAATATCGCAGTGTCTAATCTTCTCTCTATTGGCGCATAGGTCATATTGAGGTATGGAGTCCTCGGATACGGTTTGAGATTCTGGTCAGGCGGGGGCTCAAGGCCCGATCCTCTTCCCGCAGCTTGCTCTGATCCATCTTTCTCAGCTAGATGTTTAAAGTCCATGGGCACGACAGATTTGATTGTCCTCCTGAACATTCTCGTCCACATTCTCTCGCGGACAGTCTCTCCATGGTACGCCCTGGTCAAAGACTTTGCAGTCCATTTCTGCTGGAAGAAGGTCCTTTCTGAGATTTTGGGAGCTTCTGCCCGGGCAATGTTGTATAGATTATACTTATTCCATGACTGACGGATTTTCTGGAGAGAGGATTAGTATCTGCCGAGACTTATTTCTCAAAAGGATAGATCAATACATACTAGTCTCTTCAATCCATGGAACCTCTTGCGCATTGTCAATATCCCATATAGATGATGCGTAGAGCAGCCGGCAGCCAATGTCAATCTCGTTTCTCCTTCGCCGAGATCGAGACCCTAACCCTAATTCGGGAAAGTTTCCTTTCTACGTAGAGCCGAAGGAGCTCCCACTTTATATTGTGACTCTTTCCGAGCTCTTGCACGAGGTCGAACTCTTTTCATTTGCAATAAGATAACCTCCGCATTCGACCGCAAAAAATCCACATTTATGGTACAAGCACCACTAGCGATCTCATTGAAAGAGAATCTCTACATTCTACGACCGCTTCTCTTCTCATCCTAATTGAGGGACCTTCCCCGCATCCAACAGACCAGTCGAGTCCATATTAGCCAAGGGAGGCTTGTGCCATTCTTGATACAGCCAAAGGTAGCGTGGTTTTACCTTGTCAATGAAATGTTGCTACTACTTCGTTGAGACTTGCAAGCGTCATCCCTGCGATTGCTTCCGATTCAATTGTTTTGGGGACCTACTCCATTAGTCGCAGATTGCCTGTTGCTGGGAACAGTTGACGTAAATCAACTAAAGCACACTTCTGACCTGGTATTTCTCTTGATCATTTACAGCCAGAATTCTTGGAAAGCATGGGGTTGGCATGCCGAAATCGGCGCTCGAAGTAGTGATCAAAGATTCAATCGCACAATAACCATTGCCATAACTAACATCACTGCAAAGGCAGGTACCCGGTTTAAGACCGTCCATCATGGAGACTGAGAAGGCTGTCCAACATCTCAACGAAGATAAGAATGGAGCGGCGACCGTCAATCTGACTCATGATGTGGTCAATGACCTGATCAATGAGGCAAAGGAACAGGCTGAGACCTATACCAATGGCACAAACAATACAACAAACAAAGGGGAATCAGTGGAGAAGGAATCAAAGAAGTCCAACAGCAAAATTGACACTGCTGGTGACGGAAAAACTTCGGAACGTGTTCGTGAAGGTCAGAGGTGGAACGACAGGCCTCGCAAGTTTGACAATAAGAATTCCCGGAAACCATACAAGTATGAAAAGAGTCATGATCGGGTGCAGTATAAGAAGAACATCAAATCCGACCTTACCTCTCAACAAGAGAGTAGCGACCCTGCTGCCATTCGTAAACAGGTACAGTTTCCTGATAGGTCAAGAAATTACACGAATCTAATGATTTAAGGTGGAATTTTACTTCTCCGACTCCAACCTCCTACAGGATAAATTCCTCTTTACAAAGGTTGAGGGTCATGAAAACCAGCCGGTTCCAATTAGTGTCATCCACTCATTCAAGCGTATGCGGCACTTCCAACCCCTCTCCGCCATCGTCGACGCCTTAAAACAGAGTACCACTCTCAATCTGGTGGAAGACGATACGTGCATTCAGAGAAAGGAGGCACTGCCCGAAGGCTTGGTCGGCAAGCCAATGATTGAGATCCAAAAAGTACACGAAGACAAGAGTATGGCGCGAAGTATCTATGCTAAAGGATTTGGGGACGAAGGGCCAAGCACACAGTTCGATATCGAAGCATTCTTTGCGAAGTATGGATCAACCAATTCTGTACGCTTACGACGACTATACCCCGAACAAACGTTCAAGGGGAGCGTTTTCGTAGAGTTCGACTCGGAGGCTACCCAGCAATCGTTCCTCGCATTGGACTCTAAGCCGAATTGGCAAGGAAAAGAATTAGAGATCAAGAGCAAGAAGCAGTATTGTGACGACAAAGTCGACGACATCAAAGCGGGGAAAGTCAGGCCTAACGAACAAGATGACCGGAAAGCGCACCAGTATAAAAGGCAGGACAACGACCGTAGAAATAGCCCGGACTATGATCGAGGTGGGAAAGGTGGCGATGAGGATGACCGTGATTGGAGAACGCGTCGAGACGAAGACCGAAGGTCCGGCTTCGAAGGCAGGAACGGTGGGAAGCATCGAGGCCCAGGACAAGGAAGTCGCGGCGGTCGGGGTGATTCGGGACACAAAGACAGGAACCATGACCGAATTGATAGAGATGAGCGGTTGGTCTTGATTCATTTTCCTGCGTTCAATGTTTTCTAACGGTCTCCCAGTGGGATCCCGAAAATCGGGACATCAAACACCGGATCTGGCGTTCAAGTCAATCCGAGCAATGATACGCCAGCAGAAGCACCGAAGAACGAGCAGGGATCTCCTGATGTCCAGGACGATGGGTCCATTCGAGGTACAGCAGTCGCGGAGTCTGCCGATACCAGCATGGCGCCTCCTCCGACAGTATCAGCTGCCACCAAAGAGTCAACATTCAGTAATGAAGGGTCGAATAAGCGTCTTCGTGAAGAGGATGACGATCCAGAAGGGCAGGGGAGCCCCAAGAAGATCGATACGAAAAGTGGAGAATCGTGATAGCCTCAGTCAGCTGTTTTGCTGCAATAACCCGGTTGCGATCCTGTCACTTCCCATTCCGAGTGGCGAAAATTTGACGAGAGATCAGTGCAGGCGTTCATGCATGGAAGGTGAAAGGGTCCGAGTTGTAGATAATACTTCAGGCCTCTTCCAATAGCGGAGAACGGATACTTAGGCTAAATACTGTGACGACTTTACCTAATGTTCAGCATGGCCTCAATTATTATACCAGTATCATATTGATCGAAACTAGACATCCCAAGAAATCTTAATGCTCTTCTCATCCCAAACTCGACCAAGACCCGTTCTACAGAATATCAGGTATAATACAATGCCGTATTGCAATGCTGTCGCGTTCGCCCTCTATCTTGACAACCCTCCTTTACCTCTGTTTACACGATGCTCATCCTGCATGCTCCACAATCTCAGTCACCAGTACCCCGTTAATTACTTGGCTCTTGAGCTGCTCGGGTAGAGGTTTCTCCGCATAGTCGTCGTCCTCGCTTTGGCCAGGTAAGTTGACGTTGACACCGGTACACTTACTCGTGAAGATTTCCGTCGCCAGACTGGACTTGCTTAGATAGATAGCTGCACCGTCAACCTGGTCCAGCATAATCGTTGGCAGCATGCCCAACACCTGCATCTCGAATCTAGAGCTTTTGATGACATCAACAGCACTGATAAGACTATCGATGACAAGTGAGCACTGCGTGCAATTGTCCAAGGAGATCGCATTCGCCTTGCCGACAACACGAATGGTGGTCTTGGTGCAGCGGGAAATGAGGATGGAATGGCTGTTTGCTGCGTCGATTTCCAACAACTGGCCCGGATTATCGTGGTTCTCAATGAGCCACTTATTGCCATCAAGGTCCTTGCGCGGTGGCTTCTTGCTCCGCATGCTCTCTGGTTTGGGCTTCTTGTTGGGCATGGGTGATTTGGCCCGCGAGGATGTCTGCGACGATGACCGACTGGGAGCGGAAGGGACTGGCGCAGACGTACGGAGAGAGGGATTCTTGTGGGTCATCTCCGACTTGTCCACCTTGCGAAGCCCAGAGGTAACGTTAGAGCCACGAGAAATTTGGTCAAAGACGGCGCCCATGTCTGAAGAGCCGGATCGAGGGGTACTACCATTCGGCGCCATTGGCGGGGGAAGTGGTAGGCCATCGAATGAGGGGAGAGGGGGAGGTGGCGGAGGTCCTATTGCCGACTTTGGCTGAGGAGATAGGGGAGTTTGACCGGATTGAACTTGTCGGAGGGCTTCCTGAGAATCGATACCATTCTGATTGTTCCAGGTCACGCCGGATGAATAATGCTGTTTCACATAGGCGGTCAGAGATTTGAAAATGTTGTAAAATGCGTTGACCCATTCAACATGTTTACGATCCCTGTCCCAGATTTTAGTATACGCTTGGACATAGCTACGAAACCAGCGACTTACTTTTCCTTGTATTCCTTGATAATCCGATTGCCGTAGAATTGAGCGCTGCTCAAAACTTCGGTAACGTAGTCCGCCGGCTTTGGATCGATGGTGACCCACCCAAGTACACTAATGCCCTCGGAGACGGTGGTTAGGTGTGTGAACAGTGACGACGCCCGATTCGCTTCTCGAATGTCATTTACTGCGCCCATCATGGATTGGAGCTCCTTCAGAACTTCCATGTAACCTTGTGACTGGATATCCGGTTTCTTAGCTTTAGTTGTGATGATCAGAAATTTCCGCTCAGCAGCAAAAGCTCGCAGGACAGCAGCAGACTAGACTCGCATGGATTAGCATTGACCTGGCAGTAGGCCCTCATTCCTTTTCTGCTCAGCTGAATGTACCTGTTCGGCCACCAAGCCCCCAATTTCTTCGCTCATGTTGACGAAAGTCTTAACTTCCCCATTGATGATACCGTCGAAGTCGTCGATTACCGGTGGCAGAGTTTCCAGGTGTCTCTGTGGCGTTGGAGGAAGCCCTCCTGCCTGCTCCATCCCCTGAGCTGCCACCATATCTTGACCGCGGTCTGACTGGATGCCGTTTGTAGAAGAGGAAGAGTCGCCTATATTGGGGACCATGTCCTCCAGCCGCGAAGTGGCAGCCTCGAGCCTACCGAGTATGGTTAGAGCAAGTTTCTGGGACAGTATTGGAGCCATTGCAAGAAGGATAGGTGGATGTAAGGTCCAGGGACCACAATGTCTGGGGTCACCCAGGAAATTGGGAATTTACGGGTTGTTGCATGGCAGTAGCATTGGCGATGTGCATACCGTTTGATGAGGGTAGCTACGGCAAGGGCATTAGCTAGGGTGCATGGGCACATGCAGAGGCATACTCACTGAGATTGTTCATTTGAGACATAATGGGCGTAAAGTGGTAACGGATCAGAAGGGGGCCGAGGTATCCTATGGAGGCCAGTAGCAAAATAGAAGGTATTTTCTAATTGAGTTCGATAACCACTGGAAGATGAGTTCTACCCAAAGTCATCCGTGTGCCCCTGTCGACAGAGAGATGGCAATGCGGTAAGGTAGCGTGGCACCGTGGGTAGGTGTTTATGCATTGGCGGGTAAGGCTGTTGTCTGCCTTATAGTTCTAGTTTGGCATTATCCCGGATGGAATTCTATATGAGCAACTTCTTGCCGTCGAGTGCTAAGTGAACATGATATTAATCATATGAAGCGATCTCATTGGGGGTCAAGTATAGAATAGTTCTATCATCTTGGCGTATATTTCATTATACAACATACTCCATTCTAGTCTACATATTCTAGACATAACTCGAGCATGGTGAGTGGAGGTCTATGATCATGTAACAGTCTACCTTTCGGCATGGCAGATTTTCCATGCGAACCATATCTTGGGCAGGACCAAGACCAAGAGGTACTAAAGGGCAGGCCAACGGGGAACCTCGTCAGGGGTCATATGATTATGCTCGGCATACACAAGCATCGTTGGTGGTCGAATTGTACAGATCCTTTATGCTTCGAACAGACCTCATCGGATGACCTCTCCCAAGCTGACCTGCATCAAGGTTTTGGTCTCCTTGATAGGCCCATTCCCAAAGAAGACACCATTTAGTCTCACAGAGCCTCACAGACGTTGACCATAATGACATTGCAGGCTGCTTAGGTCTTCCCGAAAACCTAACGTGAGTCTAGGGAGAAAAGTCCGCTAATGCGTAGGTAAGTGATGATGCTAGCAATGCTTGCTCCATTCACAGCTATGTAAACCTAAACACCATGTTCCCATATGATATCACCTACGGAACCAGCCAAGACCATTGTTTTCACACTGAGTCATATGTCATCTCAAGCCCTCATGTATCAGATTTTTCTCTTTCCTCTAATAATGATGATGATAAGAAAGCTCCCTAGAATTATCTAAGCTTTCCTGTTTAGGTTCCCAGATGATGTCTTTCACCAAAAGTTTCGGCCGCCGATGAAGAAAGTTCGTCGGGTGCTGGTAGGTGTGTGACGATGGGTACCAGACTTCTCAGTGACACAAGAAGTGCGGATGGCTTGTTGGGGAACTATCTTGGCTTCGTTGTACCCGCAAGGTCCGCCTGCTCTGGAGATATCAGAGCAAAGAGTAGGAATTAGATTTCTGGTATAACCATCAATGAGAATCCTGAACGCCTTACCGACTGGGCGAAGAACGTATGCCGAAGCGGCATTAGGGATTGGTAGCCTGTATATTCTGAGAGAACGCTTATACATTGACGATTGACTATAAAGACTAATTCATCAATCCTAAAGCGCAGATCGAGCCTAGACTGATGAGTGTCACAATGACGCTGTCGAAGGCGTTTCGTTTGATGTGTGTCCTGATCGTTCTGATCCGCTGCAATCGCTGGCAACAGATATTCGGTGGAGCGAACAGGCATTCTGGAAGTGTATGCCCATGTCTGGGGAAACGCAACGGGGAAAGAATCCTCCTTATCCAAGCCCATCCATGGGTGGGACCCAATGGCAGAGACTCGTCCACTGAAGGAGCTGCAGTTCTTTCTATGAAGCATTTGCGTATGTCGATTTCTCTCCCCTAAACGAACTTAAGTTGGCTTCCCTGTTCGGCGATTTGGGGAACGATGAGAACGGTCGATTAGTTCAGGAGCTCCTATTTGGTATCTCAAGCAGTTGCTGGCTTCATAATTCGGTAATGACTTATGCGGCATAGTCGTCAGAGAACAGCTCTTCTTTATTTTGCTTCGAGGGAACAACGCTTGCCATGTCCAAACCAGATGTAGCGCAAATGCAATAGCTATTACCTACCCTTTTGTTTTTGCATTCACTTTGGGCCTAAATGATGGCGCTGCAGTCCACGGAAAGATCTGCTGAGAGAAAATCTTGGGACCTTGTCGGGACGCTTTACACACTCTCTCCCGTCGTTGGACATCTCTTGCGAGAAAATAACCCTTGAATATATACAGTTCCATAAGCGAAGTAGCATGCGTGATCCTGGCCAGAACCTCACGTACTATGTAATACACGACGTTGTTCCCGCTCCTTCATAGCAAAACAAGTTTCCGCAGGGTTAGCACTATAAATTGTTTGGTTGCGAGTATGAAGCGTTGTCCCGCGTACCACTCGCAACGCCACCCGTAAGCAGCTTGCAACATAGCACTATGAGATTGCGAAGACCGTCAACTTGACGTCCCAGGGTGTTGATGCTTTCATGGGAGGAATCTGCATTGGAAAGATGTCCCAAAGGAACGACGAGATCGGGAATCTCGGTTCATAGAACTTAAAAAGTGCAGTAAGTCATGGGCATGTCTCGGCCAGCTTCGCAATTGAACAAGTTGGCATGCTGACGCGCGCTTATCATTGGGAAGATGGGAAGGCTTTTTCAATCTCTTCCCTGGTGATACTGCCGTAGTTCGTGAGACTAGCACTCAGGTGAAATGACACATTCCAAAATGATCTCACTTCGTCTCCCTCAAGGACACCGCTTACATTTCGATATGATCTTGCAAAACTCCGGTCACGAAGACTAGTTATAGATGGATCGGCTAGCTGACTGAAAAGCGTTTACGAAAGAAGATAGGGATGTGTCCTGGGTGAATACTTCGCCCATCTGATTTATGTCAGTATGAGAAGAGTTTCGAGATTGAAAGGACCTCCTTTGTTTGTGAAAGGCGATCTCAGCTTGTTCCGTCTGCGCATGAAAGAAATAACCCTTACGACATGGGCGGATCTTCATTAACGGAATGATGATGACTGAGTAGCAAAAGTCAGCCACAGGAAATTGCGAGACTATTGAGCTACAATATTCCTGGAGGTATCGAATCACAGCAAGAAGTAACATTTAACATCCAGAAGCAGAATACCATTTGAGTAGTCCATGACTCCAAACACCTGTGATCATAGAGTAAAGATACCCTTTATTGCTGGCTCTTGGCAGCTGCTTCCTTTGCCGCCTCAGCTTTCTCGTACTCTATGATTTGTCTGCTCCAGCTATCGTGGCAGGGTCAGATTATATCTGCGAGACAGCATTGCAGCAGGATACGTACTACCGACTTGGAAAGAATCTTCCCTTCTCTGGCATCTTATGCCTGAACTCTCGCTCCGCGCCTATGTTGAATGCTACCGCGGTAAGACCAAAGACGATAAGTCCCATGATCGCTGTGTTTGCCTTCCAATTCGCCGGTTGTGCATACCATCCTCCTGCCGGTGACCAGACATGCTTTGGATATCTAAGGAATAATGAGCCATAGTACTGTGGGAAGAAAGGGGCCATTGAGACTCCGTGGTCGGCTTACGGTATCTTTCCTCCACTAGCTTGAGAAATAGCAGCTCCCTTGCTCTGAACGTCCTTGATGGAATGATCCTTTTCCATGTCGCTGGCCTTAGCGTCGATAACGTTGATGTAGAATAGCGAGTGAGAGTCGGGCGTGGTCCGGAGCAATTGGCCTTGGCATCGGAATTGATTGAAGACTTTTGACCTCGAAGCTCCACGAACGTTCAGCACGACCAGCAACTCACCGAACAATTCCTGCTAGGTCCTGGCAAGTTGAGGTGGTGCTCATGATATTACAACATATGCCTTGATGAAAAGCCTGCGACTCCTATCATGGAGCGGCTCAGTCCTCTCATCACGCACGAGACCATGCTGCTTCATACACCCACATCAACATCGAGCACAACTCCCCGTCAGCCTCCGTCGCATGCAAATCTCAGCCGCGGCTCCTCTCCAATTGCAAGACGAAGCTCACGATGACCAAGAGGCATCACAAGCGACGGACGATTCTTTTCTCAACCCACCTTCAGAAGCCCCCCGAACCATGCTTCGCCGCTTTCCATCTCCACCCCCCTTACAAGCCCACACATCGTCACGTCTTTCCGCCCTGCATGCGCGTCTTATGCTACCGCCACGTCTCCCTCTCGAGACGCTTGCCCGATGTCTTGTCGATCCCTCCGCCGATCCAAATGCTCACTTCAATAATGCCTCTCTGTCAACGCTTGGCTCTGACCTTCTCGGCCTCTACACATCCGAAGCAATACTCTGCCGTTATCCGCGCTTGCCTACCGAAGTCATGTTCGCTGCCATGTTTGCCTACGTTGGACCCAAAACCCTTGCCTCCATAACGCGCGAATGGGGCGTTGATGTTGCTGCCGCACCTGGCGGAGAAGTCGACCCGGGATATTTGCAATGTCGGCGTCAGAAAGCAGGGAACGCATCAGTGTCAGGCACGGGTACACAGTTCAAAGATTTGCCCAAAGTAACCGACGAACTAATGGTTCGCCCGAATGCTGAAATGATGCACCAGCATGGTTGGCGGAGAGGCGCGAGCAGCAAGACGGTTTACGACGATTACTTTGGCGACGAAATCAAGCGTTCTGATCTCGATTACGCAGAGAGGCCGGAGCTACGACTAGAGGACACGCAGCGCATGGCAGACAGGGGTGTCACTCTCGATACCGCCAGTACACGATTCGTGAGGGCGCTTATCGCTGCCATATATCTCCATGCCGGCAAAAAAGCAGCCTACAATTTTTTCAAAGCCCACATCTTATCCCGGCACCTTGACGTATCCAAACTCTTTGAATTCCGCCAACCTACCCGGGACCTCTCCAAGCTTTGCGCTAGAGAAGGATTCGAGAGTCCTGTGGCACGCATGCTGAGCGAGACTGGACGAAAGAGTCGAACCCCAGTCTTTGTCGTTGGGGTCTTTGCCGGCAAGGACAAGCTTGGAGAGGGGTCTGGAGGGAGCATGGACGAAGCAAGGATCCGGGCTGCTATCTCCGCGTTGAAAGGGTGGTATTTATATAGTCCGCTGGAGGTCAAGGTACCTAGTCAGGCCGAAGCTGGAAAGGAATGGGAGCCTGTATTGGTTGATGGCGGGGAAGTTATTGTATGATGAGACCCCAGTGGCTTGTACACGTGGATGAATATAATCTCAGTGTTGTATGCTGTCGGAGGACACTAAAGACTGCAGTGCATTTTTCAAAACGATTTGCAAGATCAACTTTCATTGGGCGGCGTCCAGCTTAAACTTTATATACCTATTTTGTACATAAGATGACAACACCCATCTCCGGCCGCAAGTTTGGACCGCCTGTACATGCGCACGCTCGTGGAGAATATTCCAGGCTTCTATGGAAAACATGACTCTGGCGTGACTTGCTCCCCGGAAGGCTGACTTCTTCAAACACCAAGTAATGCACGCTAAATGACCACAAAAGCACCGGCTTTCCGTTGGGAGCTCATCAGCTCTCATTTTCCACGATTTGCCCTTGCAAATCGTCCTCCGCGGTCTCTAGATCCCCCTTGCTCCCCACCTTCGAAGCATCTATGATAGCCGCTCGGCTCTAAAAAGGGCTTTAGACCGTCTCCAATCCTAGATCCACAGTCGGCTCATTGTCACCAGCACCAGATGATACGTGAGCCAACGAAGTGGACTCGTAAATGGAGATTGCGGATGACCCTAGCGCATGCACTTCTCATCGTCTGCTGGTATGTGGCTTTGAACGCTGGCGTTAGACAGATCGAGTGTCTGTGGAGGGATGGCTTGAAGATTCACCATGCTATTGGCCTTGCTCATACTAGCACCAGACGGGCTATCAGCGCGAAGACCCAGATCTTTGACAAGACTTGGATTGCTTTCATGGTCGGCTTTTGTCCAATCTGCAGGTTCTAATTGTGGGACTGGCTCTCCCATGGCAGGTTCCTCAACGACGTTATTCAAGCCGTCTGCTGAGTCTGGCACTGCTCGCCAGAAAACCGCTAGACGATCAAGAGCCCGTGTTCCTTTACGCGCTGAGCCTTTGATGCCATCCATAGCTTCCCACGAAATTTCGAAAACGCCACGGTCTGGTATACTGCTGCTAACCAGTGGATCTGGGGAATCCAATATTGGCTTGGGGAAGTCATGTGGCGCAGTAGAGGAACGCTGTGATTCGAAGAATGTATTAAACCAGACGTGGGCGACGGAGGTGACCATTGTGAAGCCGTACGCAGCTTTATTACGACGTTCGATATCAATGTTGATGTCTGAGGTTGGAAGGATGATTGGTTGAGCTGGATGGAGAATAACCGCAAAAGCCCTAGGTTCTGATGCGAAGGCGGTGTCGGATGCTTCTGTGTCTGAGGTCTCGGACCGTTGTGCTTTGCTTTCATGTAGCGGTAGGGGATTTTCGTTGAGGTGGTCGGAGGATATTGCAGGACTTGGTCCGTTCTTCACGGTGACGTCCATCACCTTCCTTTCGTGTTTGGAAAAAGTGTGGAACGTCTTGATTATCTTTCCCTTCTCAACGTAGCCATCAATAGCAACTTTCACCCCGGCTCTCATACCCCAGACATGGACTTCAAGAATCTCAATCCTGCGTTCCACATAGATCTTTCGATGTTTTGACCAGTAGTCCACATATCCAACCCACCGTAATTGACTTGGTATACTCACCCCATTTCCAAAGCCATTCCTCATCCTCCTTGCCGTGAATCTCGTGAGTGCATCCTCCACGGTCCATCCCTCATGACTAATTAAATAGCTGCACGCTACTGTACCACTTCTTCCCTTACCTGCTTTACAGTGAACCACGACGACTCGCTCTTTGCCTGACTGTGGATCTTTAAGCCAATCTCGCATGCTGGCCATAATAATCGGAATCAATGAAAATGGGGGAGGATGATGGTCGGGCCATGGGTAGTGGTGTATACGACCGTATACTTCGGAGTCGGGATAGCCAGTTCCTTCGGCGCGGAATTCCCATATTGCCCAATTCTTGGTATGTTTGTGATCGAGGAATTTAACAAGAGAATCAGTAGGATTCCGGTAGGCGCGTTGGGGGTAGGTCGAGGAGGGGCCAGAGGTTGCAATGACTTATTGAGTGTCAGCCTAGAAGGGTCATTTCTATGGTCATTAGAAGATATAGGCTGTAGAGTTGTCGTACTATTATCGGTTACGTAGCATAGGTCGAGGTCTGCTTCTGGATGGCGAGAGCGAGGTCCTGCAACGATCTGACGAAGAAGAGAAGCCTAGGGCGATTTCAGTAGGAGCAGCTGCCAATGGCCACATTACGCTTGACTACCATGCTTGTCGAACAATAGCAAACTCAAGCTTCCTACCATACCAGCAGCACGATCATTACGTTCTGATCAATGAGTGGACAGAGGAGTTTGTGGGTGAATCAGCCAATGGTAGAGAGGTATTCAAATTATACGTAAAGCATGGCAATGGTATGACATGATGTGGTGTGACAGAGACCAGAAGCTGTCATTGGACTGACTTATGCGTGCTAGGTAGTTTCAGGAACCAGATTGAAGCGTACTCTACGGCCGAAAGCTACCTGGGTGCCTGGCTAGGTACGTACCTTACTTCGCGTGTTCGCTTCACTAGCGTAACTAGCCAACGACCTAATCTACAGCAGCGTTGAATCAATTATACCATCCCGCCCGAACCTTTCCTTCCTGCGATATGACGTTCTGTGCATCTGAGTTCTTATAGCTATGACTCGAAAGGGTTTGAAGTTGCAACAAACCCCCAAGCCACTTCCGACTCCGCTCGCCATGTCTGCCGCACCAAAGGACGCAGCTCCATCCCCAATTCCTAGATATTTGCCTAATGTAGCTGCGCGGGTGATTTCAGAGAGTGACGACCCTCTTGCCCCGTATGTACCATGGCATGCTCCTGTACTACCGCGGGTTTGATGACACTCCAGCGCTCACGAGAAGTTGGAGAAGGCAACTCAGAAAGTTCAAGATGATATCGGCCAGCTGGAAGTGGAGGGCGCAATACTGAATCGACCAAGTCCACTTCCTAAACCGAGCTTTCCAACCATTAGATTACGCCTCAAGGTGCAGGATCTCACCCACCCTGGAGCCGAGGTCTTCTTCGCCAATAGCAATCCTACAATTGCTCTTTCAAAGGCTAAGGAGGCTGTTCTCTTAACCCTCTATGAGCCGACCAAGTTGAACAAGCACATTCCTTCCACACGCTCGGTCACCTTAATCCTTCGCTCCATGGATGGGGTAGCATACACCACCGGCATAGATATGGATGATGATCACAAGGAGATACATTTTTCCCTGGATTACATACACGACGTGTCAAAGCGGCTACTACAGCCTGGGCAAACTGCTGCCGAAATGCAGGGGGTCCTCGTACATGAGATGGTCCACTGTTGGCAATGGAACGGCTGTCGTACAGTACCGGCCGGGCTAAGCGAAGGTATTGCGGACTTCGTTCGACTAAAGAATGGACTGAGTCCGCCGCATTGGAAAAGGGGAGGAGAGAAATGGGACGCTGGATACCAAGTCACAGCGTACTTCCTCGAGTGGGTCGAAAACAACATAGAAATAGGCAGCGTTAGAAGGATCAATCAGGCTTTGCAGACTGAGAGGTATGAAGAGGACATATTCTGGAAAAAGATATTTGGCAGGAAGGTGGGGGATATGTGGAATGACTATTTGAGAAGTCTTGAAAAAGTGTCCAAATCGGCGGAGTCGGAGGTAGAAGAGACTGCGGAGGAAAAACCAGCACATCAGGATTAGAAAGGACACGTTAAAGCAGCGTTACAAACACGCGTAAACAGGTAATTGTGGGGGATGGGAAACGACGCGATTCGATCTGATGTATCCTTTAAGTCGCACATCTGCTTAGACTCTGTCCACGTACTCATCACGATTGAACTAGCTTGGCGATGGACAGCTTGTGAGATTCTGGAGGAGTGATCTGAGACCGGAAGACTGGCGCCAAGCCGGCATCTATTCCGCTGTTGGCGGCAATAGACGCGACTTTGTTGCTGTCAAGTGTTGAACAATGGACCAAGTACACTTTTCACTGCCATAACTTTCCAAACTCCTCATCATGGATGGTCTGGCGATACAAAGTCTGGCCTCAATGCGGGGTACTGGCATTCCTGTGGAGACCAAGCTCAAGCAACTCACAGAACTCAAGGCAGAGATCAAGCATCGTCACTGTCCCGAGGCCGCTGTTGGACCGTTATTCGATGTCATTCGTCTTGCTATTGCCACACCCCATCTCACTGACGCCGGCTTCTCTATACTTGGTCATCTTATGAAGCGATTGGAATTGCAGGAACAGGGTTCGCTGCTAGAGCATGAGGGTGCCAAAACCTTCCCTCCTCTCCTTGAACGACTTGCGGATCCAAAGGATCGTATACGGCAACGTGCAATTCAAGCACTCACGGATTTCCATACCGTTGCTGCACCGGGTGTCGAACAATTCGTGCGCGATCATGTATTGACAAATCGAAACCCAAGGGCAAAAGAAGCGGGGATGCAATGGGTTGCTGACACACGAAGGGAGAAGAATATCGCATTCCGTGGCTTCGTATCTAATATTGTGGCTTGTCTCGAGGACGCTGATGGATGTGTGAGGCAGACGGCCCAGGCTACCATCATTGATCTATTCCAGTAAGAGTGACCTAACCCCTGACGACTTAGTGTACATAGTACTTACGTTATAGGAATGCCGGTATCAGAGAGACAAATGACCTTCACAGGCACCTGGCGCAACGCAACGTTCGGAAAAGTATTGTCGAACACATCCTCCTCCAGCTTGGTCCGTCCACTATGGCTAGTACACAACCCTCTTCACCTGTGGGACAACATGGCAACGAAGTCCCAGAAGTGATGAATAGATGTAAGGCTGCCGACAGTGTCAGTCATCCGCCTGATGAAGCCTCATCTATATCTGTGTCAGAGCAAGAAGCCGCACAACTAGATCCTATATATGTCGAGTCTCCGAAAGATCTGGAGGAGACATTTCGAGAGATGCATCCGTATTTCGAGGGAAAGGAATGCGAGGGAAATTGGCTCAAGCGAGAAAAGAGTATATTGAAACTCAGAAAACTAACGAAAGGCAATGCGCTGCAGGATTTTGGGTCAGTGTATCTTGCAAGTATAAAGGGGCTTCTCGATGGCATTCTGAAAACTGTGAATTCCCTAAGAACAACGGTTTGTACCATAGGCTGCCATCTGGTTCAAGATATAGCAAGAGTTGCGGGACACGGGCTCGATAACATGGTTGAGATTCTGCTGCAGAACTTGATCAAGCTCTGTGCAAGCACAAAGAAGATTGCGGCAGCTAAAGGCAATGATACTGTGGCCGCTATCATTGGTAACGTATCTTATAACATACGTCTCACACAGCATGTTTATGCTGCATGTCAAGATAAGAACGTGCAACCAAGAATATATGCATGTGGATGGCTCAGAATCGTCATTACAAAGCATGGCTACCATAAAAGTACCATCGACCATGCTGGGGGCCTTGAACTGATTGAGAAATGTCTGAGAACGGGTCTCCTTGACAGGGACCCAAACGTTCGAGAAAGCATGCGACCGACTTACTGGGCGTTCGCTGCCCATTGGCCGGCCAAGTCAGAGGTGTAAGTGTCTTGCTTGGGGTGCTCCTTACTGAGCCTAATTTGATACATAGTATATTGTCCGGGCTCGATGAACGAAACCAGAAGGCATTAATTAGCAATGCCGCCAACCCGAACCCAAATCACCCTATGACATCCCAAACAGCTGGTGGCAAAGCCGTATTCTCAAAGAGCACCACATCAGTACCTGCAAGACCGTCGATCAAGGAGACCATAGCAGCTCAGAAGCAGGCAACAAAGGCGGGCAAGAACCTCCCAGCGCGCCCAGGATCTGCTGAACCATCTGGATCGCCTAAGAAGTCCATATCGCACTCAAGCTTGAGTAGACCAGCGACTGCCATGTCTACAGTCTCTCGCAATGTTTCCACTACTTCAGTCGGAACCTTATCTTCTGCACCAGTGCGCCCTCGTCGAAGGGTCGACATAGTCAGACCATCTACTGCGGAACCGTCCGCTAATAAGAAAATTGCCAGGACCCAAACACCACCCAAGAGTCCTGCAGCCAGTCCAATAAAGCGGCCGAAGACGCCAGTACCTTTGGCAAGCACGATCAGACAAGCACCTAAGAAAGTAGACAGTCCCTCTACTACCTATTCCGTAAAAGTCAGCTCGTCAAGCAAAATCCACCATCCTGAGAAAACCCACCATGCCAGCTCGGCTGCAATTCACCAAGTCCAGGGTAGTCCAATAAAGGCAGCGGAGAACTTTACCATGGTCATTCCAAACATCATATCGACCAAGACTGTTAATTTGACGCTACCTGATCGATCGCCCCAATCAATCTGTGCCACACCATCACCTATAATGGCACCTCTTGACGATCCGTTCTCGCCCCCAGCACCTGGTAGCATTCCAAAGACTGGGGGTCCGAAGAAAAATACTGGCTGGGACAGCGGTTCATTAGATGGTGGGAAGCCCATAGGAAGTCCCACAAAGCTTACCGGTGGTACTGGTCGGATGCCAACAAGTGGAGACAAGGATCAGAGGATTTCCATGAGCCCCAGAGCTATCAATTCTAGGAAGGAAAACCTAAGCTTCAAGAGCCAATACGCTCATGAACCACGTCCGCTCAAGGTATACGAAGATCCTGTAAATGAGTTGAGCAATGGGCATTCATATCCTCCACCTCTCCTTCACAATTTGCGAGCTCTAGACGAGCTTCCAGTCAATGAGTCAACAAAGAATCGTCAGGCACTGGACCATCTACTTCTAGCAGAAGAACCTCAAACGCCTGAGTACCACCAGAAGTGGCTGGCATTAGAAGCGGCGGAGCGAAGACGAATCAGCGCATCTGAGAACATAGAAAATCCACGAATGGCAAGAAAAATACTCGATAGCGGCATCGAGCGGATACGGGCTAGGACACTTGATGTGCACGGCTTCAGAAAGCTACAAGCTCTAATCCGAACAGCGAGAGATTCTATCTGGGAAGATGGATACAAGTTCGACGAACTCATTACGCCACTAATGGAATATCTCGAATCGCCAGATAATGAAGCGGCCCTTCGTTCAGGGAAAGCGCAAGACCTGAAGACGCAAGGTCTAGTCACTGTGCGGCTCTTATTACAACATCAACCAAAACACTTTTCCGGTTACTATTCACGGGCACTTACCGCTGTTCTCACTGCCCGCAAACACTATAATAGCACTTCTTACATTGTCTGTGGCTTGGAGGAAACAGCCGAGTCCGTCGTTCAGGAGTGTGATCCCCCACTTTGCGTTGAATCGATAATGGATCTCTTGGCGGAACAAGACACTGCCGATGCCGCCGAGACCAAAACGATCTCTATGGCACTGTACGTTCTAGCTGGACTGTTACACCGCGGTCAAGAGGAGAACTCCACGATGCGCTTGACCAGCCATCAGGAATTCAAGTTGGGAAGTACGGCAGCGAGATTTTTAGCGGACACCAACCCTGACATCAGACGTGCGGTCATTGAGTTTGTGCTTGAATTCCACGATACTGTCGATCATGACAGATTCTGGGAGCTAGTAGCCGGAGGAAGAGATGACCACAGAAGTCTCATCACGTACTATTTGGCGAGAAAGAGGGCCATTGCCCAATGATTGGATAGCAGCATACAGCATGCGTGATGAAAGTCTTGTATATCTTAAAGCTCATACTAACCTTTCAGCGAAGGCGCTCCGGGATCTGAGATCATGGGTAAAACGGTGTACAAAAAAGGGTCGTTATTGAACACATTGTCGTGCCGTCAAGTCGTCTTCGTGAAAGAGTCCCTTTGCACTCCGGCGCAATGAGCGTGTTGTCATTCGATATTGTCGCAAATTGCGGGTCGGTGTTAAGATCGCAATCACCAATCACAGACTGTCCAAGCTGAGCGCCTTACCGCGAGGTTGACTCTGACCAATTGCTGTATTCATACATCTTGCTTACCCGTTGACTTCTTCTTCGTCATTATCAGGGTAGGCTAGTCACAGAGTTCATTACGACAACGGCATCCTTCCTAGGAAGCTGGCATACGACATAGCAACGTACTTCGATGGTGATGTACGATCTATCGAATTCGCAGCTCAGCTTTCCGTTCGTTCGTATGCTTCGTGTTCTGAGTATCAACATCTGAATTGATGCCCAATTCGCAACAGTAGCTCCTATTACCATAATAACAGTACTAGTACTTTCCCAAAGCCTGTGGATTCATATCTCCCTTTTTCATATGTTATTCGTGATCTGATCCAACGATTGCCATCCTTCTGTCACGGGCTGGAATCCTTGCTCCAGGAACAATCATTCACTCCGTATAGGATTTTCACCATAATTGGCAAACGTTCTATCTAGTTGGTAATTGCAATGTCTTCTGACAGGCCATCACTTCATGGATGTTTTCTCTACCTAGATGAAATCATATGGCATCAACGAGGCTATGACCATGAAAACTTTCACGAGGGTTTTGTAGATCTTTATGTTTCTATAGTGAGTTTTGGGCAGGACCGGGAAGCCAAGCCCAGTGTGAAGGCGTTTGAGCAATGATTCTTTTTCCGAGGCCGGAACTTTAGTATTGTTGGTAATAACGAGCATTGTTTGTGGAATATTTGGCATATTGGAAGAAAAGGGTCACATGCAGCCGCTTCTCTCCTTGTCGAGCATTCTTATGTCCTTCAGCGTCTCGCCTTTCTGCTGCAATGCATGGTCGAGCTCTCGGCTCGACTATGGAGGTGTCGATTGATGGCTGCGGTGGGAGGTGGTTACTTCAATATACAAAGTAAGTAAAGCCGATTTGATGAGTATTCCGAGCTACGAGCACGGGATAGGCAATCAGGTACTAGGCATGAGAGATGTGATCTGGTAGGAGCTCATTCATGTAGTCTTATGATCTAGTCATCTGATAAGGAGGGATCTGATAACAACGAAAAAGACGGGTTCAAAAGCATAAGATTGATATAATCCTGTGTCCAGCCCGCCCAAGGCAAAGGGAAGCGTTCTTGAGATATATGCTGGAGTGCTACAGAGGGCGTCATACTTGTGTCTTCTTGTTCTTCTGATTACAGCGTCAAGAGGATTGTGAGTCATGTAGATTGAGTGCTTTGCCATAGGGTTAGTCGGCATTTCTCTTATTACTTGAATATGATCTTATACTTGCACCCCGGCCTCACAACAGCGTTATTGTACAAAGAAAGGTAGCTTGCTTGTCGAAAATAAAAATGGTGACAACCTACTATATTACTCTAGGTCTCCCAATCCCACCCTAATCAAGGTACCCTTAGTACAAGGTTACTAGGATGGGCAGATTAGTCTTGGAAGTGCACATTCCTTGTACTCTCAATCGTGTATCATTGATCGTCTGGCTGGTTATGATTTCTACATTGGCGACCGTTGACTTCTGAGCGAGCCTGGCCCCGATACTAGAGGCTTCCAAGCTGTTTCAATACCAGTATCATCAAAGGGGCCCTCATTGGGGGGCGCTGCAACATCCCAATCCTGCCAGGCAGGTGCACTCCTTGTGCTGTTAGGCAGAGTAGATAGCACCTACTGTTTCATCCTAGTAGGTAGGTAGCACATCCATGGTCTGGGACTTGCCTGAGGAGATAACGGAGGCATGATACAGCTATCCATAATCTTTCCATGAGTATGGTTTCACTCTTTAAGGAATCATCGTTATGACTAAGTGAGGTAAACTAGACATTGAGAAGGATACCAAAGGACCAAGTATGATCCATTTCATGACCACGACTGTTGAACAGCCCTCACACTGTGTGTTGTCAGTGGAATGATCGTGTGATCTGAAATCCTCAACCGGCTGTGCTGGATCGAAACAAGGCCTAAGTCATGATGAATCATGAGGCTGAGGGTTGTAGGATGAGTACATATAGACACCAGTTGGCGAGTTGGTTGGAGTTGAAACGGGATGTCCGCTCGGAGGCCGGCGTCTTACTTCTTTGGGCTTGGCTCACTCCGACCCCACGGCACTACCAATCTGATTACACTAGTACTAGTGCAGCACTAGCTTGGCGGCGTCTAGACCCCTGAACAGTAAGGTGTGTATCAGATCTAACAATGAAACAGTTACTTACCTTACGGTATCTTCGCCATGCCAGGCACAGACCCACGTTTCAATCCTCAAGGCCATCACGATGGCATTGGGCTTATGATGAGAAAATCAAGTATGAAAGAATGGTACAGTGTGGCTTGTTCAGTCTCCTTAATTATGGCGGAATAATGTTGTGCACCTAGGACGCCAACATAACATGAGTTGGGTGCTCAAGTACTGTTTCACCTTTGGCTGCACGGTGAAACTGTAAAGGGGCAACAGTCAGCTGCTTTGTTGTACGAGTACCACGTACACAGGAATCCCACAGAGGTTTACTATGTTCCAAAGCCAATGATTGTCACAGGCCAGCACCTAGGTAGAAAATAGGACTACGTAGGATGTAGCGCGTGCGAGGCTCGAAAACGCTAGAACTATTTCATCTAGAGCCAGGGATCTTCAGCCTTCACTGCATGTACCTCAAGACGCCCTGACAGCGATAAGTGTCCAACACTGGAGGAAAATTGCCCTTGGCGGGCTCATCCTTTAGTACTAATTCTATGGGCGAAAGTTGGGTAGGAGAAAGCCGCCTGTGGATTACTCGTCTCTCTGAAACAAACACCCTTTTGCCAAGGCCTTGGTGGGAATCTGAGAGGACTAACTCCACACTACAACCCATCCACTCAGCCTCTAAATATCTCCATCATACCTTACTTAAGAATTCACCCTTCTTCGACCTCCCTGGTGGTAGAGTGAGTGTGGGCGCTCCATCGCCTGACCGAATACTATTGGAGATCTGGAGGCCCACCACTTTGCATGGTCTTGGTCAGAGCTTAGGCCATCCACTCATTTTCCTCCGCTTGTCGCCCGCGGCTTTCGTCTGCACTTGTACCTGTCGCCCAACGCCAATCCGACGCCCGGCGCATCATCACATATCGGCTCTCGATTAAGGTTACCAGACGGCCGGGATTGCGAGCCTTCACGACTACTGCGAAGGCCTGCTTGTTCGCTCGGAAGGCCTCGTTTAGCTGGGTAGATGTGGGCAGGTCTGGCCTGTGTTCCATGAATAGAGCAGGCTAGTCGACGGAGAAGCTCAAACCTCCTATCGATACGCTGGCCCTGACGTCTGTCGTCGATTATCATTACAATCGTGGGTTCTGGCAACCCACGAGTTGTTACCATGGATACGGCCATTGGCTATCCAGAGTCCCCCATGGAGCAGGACGAAGCTGCATATCCGTGTAAAGGATGCGGAGAGGTACGCTGTCATACGCCGTTGTGCTGCCTTGCAGCTATGCCGCCCCCTGCTCGATGCCTAATACTAACAGTGTGCACCTACTAGATTCTGGAGGAAGGAAAGGCGTTCGAGCTTGGTATGCCCCACCAAAATCATGGTAACACTGCGAGACCGATATACTGACTGGCTCCCAGCGGGTAATCGATGGCATATAGACTGTTTTCGTTGCAACACCTGCGGTACTATCCTCGACTCCGACGCAAACCTCCTCCTTCTCGGTGACGGGTCGCTCATCTGCAACAATTGCACCTATAGCTGCAGTGTCTGTGGTAATAAGATCGAGGACCTGGCAATTCTCACCGGCGACCAGGCCTTTTGCGCAACTTGCTTCAAATGTCGAAATTGCAAGAAGAAGATTGAGAACCTCAAATATGCCCGGACTTCGCAGGGTATATTTTGTATGGAGTGCCATGAGTCGTTGATGCAGAGACGTAGGAAAAAGTCACAAAAGAACGGCGTAAATCGACATAAGCATGTTCAACCGCCTCCGAACAACACGATGCTTCTGGATAAGTCTTTGCCTTCATTACCGCCAAGCGCCGTCAACTCGAGCGCTCTCTCAGCCGAAACCGAAAGTCCCCCCTCGGAAACATACTCTGAGACACCCACTGAGCTGCTACCTCACTTACGTAAACGACCTTCGAACTCAGGATCAAGATCCGAGGTGGGAACACAAGGTGAGGGACCCCGAGGCCCGCCAAAAAGGCCGCCAAATTTGAGATCCTTGTCGTCGAAAAGTGACAAGCGATCACCTTTGACTATTGAAGAAGAACACAAAGGTATGCTTGAACACGCTTGCTGAAGGTACGGAGATTGATGTGAATAGACAATCTTATGCTACCCGCCTCCACATACCAGAAGAACCGTAATTCGGCACACTCGCAAAGATCTGAAGAGTCAAACGGTGAGGCCTTCTTCATTCCTATGGCCCTCGACCCAAACCCCGCCCCTGGACCGCCTCCTTTGGCTAGACGGGATAACAACACCGAGTCGGCGAATCCGAGTTTGAGACAAGGAGAGAGTAGGCCGAATGCCCGTGACTATTTCAATGCCATCAACTCAGCTTCACGTAAACTGCCATTTGAATCAGATAAGGAAAATAAAGACACTGGGGTTTCGCCCGATTCGCCGGCCGGTTCAAGACACTCATCTCAACCCAACAGTCCACATATAGCACATCAATATCAGGAGAGAGGTCGCCAGGTATCTGCCGAACCTTCAGATCATCTTCGCAAGAAAAAGGAACCGGGGAGCAATTCCATCAAAGTTATAGCACAGGAGAACCATCAAGATGGGTCCACAAGCGAATCACGGTCGCGCCGCAATGGGGAAAACCAAGTTGGCAAGTTCATGCTCCAGGAGGCACCAAAGAAGAAGAGAAATTCAAAGTCAGATCCTATCGCACCCTTGGTAGACACCTCTATCCAAGCGCCGAAATCAAGGTCGGCACCTTCATCTGCAACGAGTCAGGTGACAGAACAACAAGCCATCCTTCTGCCCCACGAGTCCCCTAGCTCTTTACACTCGGAGGCCACCCTCAGCGGTTCACCTCGAGATCCTCCCATATCACTGGGTCTGAGCTCAACCAACTCGCCGACCTCTCACTCCTCTCCTCTCAGTACACAGTTGAAGACGCTTCCAGAAAGAGGTGACTCGTTAGCTAAAGGCAAACAACCCTTTACGAGGAAAGAGCTAGATGTAGGATCTGCTAGCAAGTTTGGAAAGTCATCAGTGTCTGAGAACGGGTTCAACACACCAGCATCTGCTCCACCTACAGCGACAACTCAAGCTGTCGCTATTGGAAATGCAAGTGGGAACACTGGTCTTTCTAGAGCTCAAGATTCCCCATCTATTGGGAGCTTGAATGATGCGATACCGCCGCCACCCCCCCTACGCGCACGCGAACGTCTTGCACTTCATGGCGGCTCCTCAAGTGACTCATTCGTGGCGCCTAGAGTACCTCCAAATCCACCAACGTCCGCTCATAAGGTGAAACCCGAGTCAGTCAGCACATCCAAGTCTGATTCTTCTCGCAACGGCGAGCAACCAACATCGCCTAAAATCACGCGACATCCCAACGCCTCTGGATTTAGTATGGACGAAGACGCTGTTCATATCGCTGTCGATGAAGGCCCCCAAGACCAAGGCGGATTTCTTCGTCGTGTGTCGCATTCAGTCCGCCACGCTAGAAGTTATAGCGATAGGGGTACTCGTTTATCTAGGGAACAGAAATGGCCCAAGTCACCCTTGATGTCTTCGGGCTCACATAGCCCCGCATTTGCACAGGGTATCAGCAGCCCAATGACCTTATCACCAGAAACCAAAGAGGGTTTAACATGGTTCAAGAACGAGCTTCGCCGAGAACGGCAAAAGACTCTGGAACAGGAGCAGAAGCTCGCTGAATTAGAAGCGGCGCTCGAAGCAAAGACTAGTATAAAGCAGATGAATACAGAGCTGCGTGAGAAACGCTCTACGATGGTTGTGCTTGACACCCAAAAAGAGATTGTAGTCCGAGAGCTGGAAGTCCTCACCGAGCATATTGCGGCCGCAAAAAGGAGCGGAGAACCCCTGGACATTGGTAAACTGAGTAACGCTGTGTTACGTGAATTTGCGGAAAGCCTACAGAAGCTCAAGGAATCATTCACTCCTCAAATTGAGGATCTCACTCAGCAGCGAAACAACATTATAGAAGAGGTTTCTAGTCTCACACAGCGCAGAGACCAGTACTCCCAGGAATTCGAGCAGCTATCCAAAAAAAATGCTCAATTGGCAGATCTCAACGATCAACTTGTCCACCAAATTCAAGAGCTTTACAGAGCGAACGCTGGGCCGGCCTTGGATGTTGTACGACCTCCACCGAATGGACTTGGTATTTATACACAGAACCAGAAAGAAAAGTCTGAAACCCGCGACCCACGACCTTCACTCGCAGACAGCAGTTTGACAGGTAGTACAATGGTTCAAGAGCAGGACATTGAGCCTGCCACATTTTTGACAGCCCCGCAGGTAGTCAATATTCGCAAAGCGCAGCCTAAAAAGTTCAATTGGAAGAAGGGAGGTCACAATGTTGCCAAGGGTGTCACCAAGGGTCTTAAAGCAGCCTTCAACGATGGCAACAGGAATCAGAAAGAGGGCCAGTATGTTGAGGGTATGGCTTATGGACAGATGCAACAGCAAGATTACCCTGCCAGCAGCCTTCCCAGAAGCCAAAATCAGGAGATACGTCAAGGGCTCGGCGGTTTCTTCGGCAACCCAAAACAGAGGCCTCAGCAGTGGAAGAATTCCCCCAACAGTAGTATGGCTGGGGTCAATTCCGATGGTGGTCTTAGTGAGCCTCGTCCATGTACCGTGTCAGAAAACGGATCACTAATGTTTGCAGCTTTATTTGGCTCGGAGCTTGAACATCGCGCAGAGTACGAACGAGTCAATATTCCAGGTATCGTAATGCGCTGCATCCAGGAAGTGGACGCCAGAGGTAAGAAATCTCTTCTCACAGTCTTGCACATTTAATTGATGGATGATGTTCTAGGCATGGACATTGAAGGCATCTACCGCAAATCTGGCGGCAACTCACAGATCCAGACCATCAAGGAAGGATTTGAGCGCAACAACGACTACGACATTTCGGATCCGGACCTCGACATCAACGCCGTGACAAGCACATTGAAGCAGTATTTCCGTAAATTGCCGACCCCTCTCATCACCTATGAAGTCTACGACAGATTACTTGAAACCTCACCGTCGCCGAGTCAGGAGATTGACGCCTCCCATCCCGCTCATCCTGCTAATCCAAACAACCACAACTACCGAGTAAGTGCTATGAGAAGTGCCATCAATGAACTGCCAGCACACCACCGCGACACGCTGGAAGTACTGGTCTTCCATCTCGCCAGGGTTGTGGAACAGCAGAACGACAACCTAATGACGAGTACGAATGTGGCCGTTGTGTTTGCGCCGACTGTAATGCGACCAGAGAGTCTGACGAGAGAGATGCAGGATACTCAAGCTAAGAATGGCGCTGTGCAATTCCTGATCGAGAATTGTCAGGCTATTTTCATGGAAGAGGCAAGGGGAGCATAAGAGGATGTCAAGGAAGCAACGGGAGGATACCATGAACGAAAAGTGACATTGTTGGAAAAGAGTGACATTGAAGGCAGAGGCCGGATGTCTCGACCTCTTTTGCACGCAGGTTGGGGATAGAGGGAAAGGAGAGGACGGGGAGGCCATCGTCGCAGGATCCCACCCTTTGTAAGGATATGATACCATTTTGTCGTCTTCGTTGCATAGCATTTTAAGCGGGCGTCGTCATCAATCTTCAATCTTGTTCGGAGGCGATGCTTGTTAGTAACGTTACTGGAGGGTTGATTGAAAAGGCTGGAGCATGGCACTCTATAGTATGGAGTAGGGTATTTACAATAGAGGTGGAAGTTGGCTATATCATATCCTTGTGGGTAGCTTCAGGCGGGCTTGATTGTCTTCATCATAGATCATGAACAGGATGACTTGTAGGTTCAGCATGACTGATCGATGATAGGCGATCAGGCTCATTGATGGGGCTTCCCAATAGGCAAAGCTGCGCACATCATTCCAGACAACGATTGAGTACCGTGGTATTACAGATAGGAAGTATAGTCTTCTCCGACTTTTCGACGAGTTGAGACTCTAGATGCTCCGTTCGTATCTAGAACGTATCCTCGTCTTCGCGACCTCTGTTTGCCACACTCGGGCTAACCTCCTCAAAATCATCAGTGATGTTGCCTCCGGCCGTCAGCAGCAGATCTTCGACAATGCGTTTCGAGGCCTCTCGTGCTACCCAATGTCAGCATCTGATGCCCCGTCTTTACCGTAGAATTCAAGATGAAATTCGCCAGGCGAAGAGCAAGATACGTACCAGGCGTCCTCATTAATCTTCCCTGTGGAACATGGAATTGCATCGTCTTTGGCGGGCTCATTCCAAGGGCTGCTCCGTCATCGTCATCGTCGGAATCGCTCCAGATTCCTCGCGCCACCTCCTTAGATTTGCCTCGCGAGGCACTATCTGCCGCGCTCGGCTTTTTCCTACGTGCAGGCGTCAAGATGCTGACGCCGGGAATCCGGCCTTTCCGCGCTGGCGTGTCGAAGATCTCAGCGTGGAGTTCTGGCGCTGCGATCGCTGGGGATGAGTCGAGATCGTAGTTTTCTTTGGCCCGACGTCCCCTTTCGATCGTAGCACCTCTCGGCGTGGCTTCCGGGGCGGACTTTGTGCGGTAGGGTAGGGGGCGAGCTGTGGAATGAGGGGTCGCTTGTAGTCGCCAGTTTCTGTCCAGGACGCGGTGAAGGATGATGTCATTGGCTGGTGTTCGGTAGTTTGTGTGATGCGTTGTTGACGGCGGCGCAAAAGGGGATGATTGGGTGTCTGCTGGTGACGCAACTTGAGCGTGCGGCGTCGAAGGGAGAGTTGAGTTCGGTGTGTCGTTGGCATTGAGGGTTTCCCGCTTGAGTGTCTCGTATGGGGAGGGATAGATTGCTATATTTGGCTGTTTCTGCCTTTGAGGGCGAGGCGTACTATTTGTTGGTGACGGAGTGAGGGTATCATGGAAATGTTGATCGTTGTTGCTCGGCGTGAGCTGAGGCTGTTGAGGGGAATTATTGGTTGATGTTATTGGGGTTGTGCCGGTAGCGGTCTCGTCACCAGTCACTGTTTCCTCGTCTGCTGGAGGCTCTTCATAGCCAGATAAGGATACGTTGGCCGAAGCTTCGAAGAATTGTTTCCAGAACTAGCGATGTCAGGTCTGGGGTGCTGGGGGGGGAGGGGCTGGGTTACATACTTTGGAACCTTCCCAGACGTCCTTTGAATGCTCCGCATACTGCTCGACAATTGGCAGAATGCTGGTAGTGACAATACGATGAGCCCGGCTGAAGTTATGATCAATTTCTGCAATAGAATGGTCAATGATCTGTGTTTGTTGCTCCCTTTCGAGAAAATACTTACCTTGGAGGGTCAATGTGATGGATTGCTCCAGCTTTTCCAACTCCTCTGTCAAAGTCAGGGTACGTTGCGCTGCTACGCTGGGGCGAGACATAGAACTGGAAGATGCGAACCATGTCAGACAATCTCGAAGTGAACTGATTGAATGACCGCAACCGCGTCGGATGGCATACGCGCCAGGGCTTATCGATAAGGATCTAGCTCCATACGCTGATTGGATGGCTCAAGGTAGCCAAATGATTAGTCACTAGGTATCATCGACCAACTTCTCTTGTTCAACCACTCTTGCATCTGCAGGTACAAAGTGTCCGAAGGCTCGAAAAACCCTCTTGAAATAAGCATCCCTGCTCATACCCTCCAATATGCCGGCACCCTTAGCCAAAGGTTCGTGTGGTCCCTCTTCTCATCCGGTTTGTCTCAGACTCGTGGCTGCCTGAATCTGTTCATGTCGCCGGAGTCTTAGGACACTAGATGGAGATGTCTGCTGACTTAGTCCAGGCCTAATCATCACTCTCTCTCTCCTCTGTGCTGCAGGTCTTGCTGCCTACGAAAATCCACAGGTTCGACAGTGGATCGATGAATCTCGACGCAAGGTTGCCATCGCACTACACAGTCTAGGCGATGAGCTAGCACCGGATTCAGAGTCCAGACGCCATTCCAGAGAATCCTCGGACGCCTCCACCCGCGAGGATGAAGATCCAGAAGCCGTAGCACGGCGGCGACAAGCCCGACAAGAGATCTTAGAACGAGGTAGAATATTAGAAGATAGACGGCGATCAAAGCAAGGCGCAGCAAGCAAAGCTAAGAGTTTCGATGACCTTGTGGACAAAGATGGTGCCCTAAAGTCGGAAGAGACTACAGCATCATCAACAGCAGCGGAGCCCGAGATCGCAGAGTCCAGCCTTCGTCACAGACACACTCAATTTCAGGGTGCTGCCCTCGGATGCGCTTTTGCAAACCCCTTTGCGGATGAAGTGGGTATCGACTCCCCTGCGACAACACCCGAAGAACCTCCCTCTCGCTCATGCACCCCTACTTTACCCACTTCACCTGCCTCTCCACCTGTTCCCCCAAAGCCTGCTGCATATCAACCTCAACGGTTACTCATTGACACGGAAGAGAATTCGAACCATCCATCCGAACAATTGCTAGATCTCACGCCCACAACATCCGCCTCTTCTGCCAATACCGACCTAGCTGAGCTTAGCGAGCATCGCTATCATTCACAATCGAGTTTCTGGTCCGTCAATGAATGGGCTCAGAACAGCGCACCGACCGGCACTTACTCTCCACCGCGCAGTGAGCCTGCCGGTATCAAGGAGAGTATGGAGGGTATTATGTTCAGGTCGCACGGTGGCAGTGGAGAGGACGCTAGTCAGATTGGCAGCGAAGATTCGGATGCGATGAGCGATGATGGGACTCGTATCAGCACGCCCGGTAGCTGGACCGAGGTTGGCAGCCAGGTCAGCGAGGGCTAATGGTCTATTGGATACCATTAGTTACGGAATTGATACATCTCCTATGTACTATGAATGAATATGCCTTGAATTTGATAAATCGATTTCAGCGATGGCTTAGTCAGAGTGAACTTCCTAACAGTACCCGAGAGGATGCGTTTGGTAGTACATGAGAAACTGTTGGAAGCTCCGACATTCTTTGCCTGCGTATGGGAATTGACGGTCGAGAAGAACGAGGACTAATCCCCTTTCAGACGTAATATCAAAAGCTAGTCCTTTGGTACATGGTGACAGAGTCGAGATAACGTCCCGGGTAATTTCGATCGTAATCTCTTTCGGCTCTCCCAGGTATCCACGTGCTTCATCTACAGATCCTTCGTCTTCCCATAGACCATCAGCCAATTCTGACAGACATGAGTGTTCGACAAGTATCCTCAGTCTTGGCCGCCCGTTGTCATTGGACAGTCGACATCAGGTATATGGCATTGCGGTCGTTAATCTGAAGGATTCGTGGCGAAAAATCTGGTCGACGAAGTGGAACATTTGGCGCAATGACCGGATTCATGGAGACCAAGATAGCAAGCTTCAGCAAGGCCTCCATGACAACGTAGCCAGATAGAAGGGCCTCTTGTGTCTTGAGCTTCAGCTCATCAAGCAATTCTTATATGATCCTACTCAGACACACGCAAATAGTTCATCCGCCCACGATCCTCTGAACCTTTTCCAGCAAAACCTTGCTCTCCCGGCCCAACTTTCTTTGACCGTCTTTGCCTCCCAACCTTGCTTTTGCCATGGCCTTGCGAAAGCGCTCCCTTTCTTCGATCTTGGCTTGACGTTGTCGATTGCTCTCCTCATACTGCTTCTGCTGCTTCTCTCGCTCCTCTCTTCGTTCTTGAGCTAATCGTGCTTCTTTCGTGAAAGGGACTGGTTTGGGACGCGCCTGCCTTTGCGGTCGTGGCTTTCCCTCAGATTTTGTTTGAGCTAGCGCATCTACCTCAGGCTGATCTATCATGGCTTGTCTCTCAGGATGAAGCTCTAGCGTAGCAGGTTCCTCTTCAGCTGCATCCAGTGAACTGTAGACTGATTTTGCGGCGTCCACAGGCTCGTGCTTTTTGATCTTGCTGTATGACTTTTTCACTTTGGCTTTTCGAATCAGGTCATGCTTGATCTTTTGCACTGCTTTTTAATTAGCCCTATCAATTCACATGCGTGGGAAGACCGACCCTTTCGCCTGTGCGTTCCATCTGGTAGGTTGTGTGGTCCTACATTGAAACCTTTTCTCGATCTTTTGAGATCTCTAGTCTCTTCGCCAGCCTCAACATCAGGCGCTGATCCTCTCGGTGCCATACTGTGGTGAACAGTTGAGATTTGTTTATATTCCGTGGCACCTACAGAATTTGAAGGCGCGATTGGTCCAACGCTAGTGGGCTCCCCACTAAGATAACGATATGCATGCACTTAAGCTAAGACTGCTAGCGTGCTTCGCAGACACGTCCAGAGACGCGTTCTAATTCGAATGCCTTCGTTCCAAACACCACCTCCTCACCCTCCCTACACAAGTTTCTAGACTCCGTAGAGAACCAAGCTCGACATGGATGGTTTACAGCTCCGCGATGAAGCGGTCAGAGATCGCATACGCTTGGCCGAAGAATTCCTTGACCGCAGTGAGTGGCCCCAAGCCGAAGTACACAATCAAACTGATTCTTCCAGACGATCAACCTACCGAAAGGCATGTACCTCCACCAGGATCCCTATTGTCGTGATCTGACCAAGCTACAGCTATCGCGCTCAAATTATACTCATGCTGAATCAAGGTTTACGGAGACTAACGGTGAGTTTAGAAAACAGGATGACTCTTCTATGGGCAATGCTAAGAAAACCTAGGTCAGCGTCGACGAGATTAGAAACCATAATAGGCAACTCGCCGATGGGTAGGCCTCTTATGGAAGAGATTGATTTCCATTTGCTGATTTGTAGAGGATAGTCTACTACAAGCACCCTTCGACTTCTCTCAAGCCTTTGATCAAGCGCTAAAGAACATTGTTATCGCAATACCCAACCGACCTGCGAGAGAATCCTCCGATGATGTTGTGAGTGATAATAATTCAAGGAGTTGAACGCCATCTGATCCTATTGATAGATGTACTACTGCGCCTACATTGGAAGCTTCGGGGAATTCTCATGCAACCCTCGAACTCTCAGCTCCACTCATCTCAACCACATGGTATCACTCGAAGGAATCGTTACGAAATGCTCTTTGGTCCGGCCAAAGGTGGTCAAGAGTGTACACTACAATGAGAAGAAGAATATTTTTCACTTCAGAGAGTATAGAGATCAGACGATGACAGCAAATGGCGCCGCAAGCACGAGTGTATACCCCCAAGAGGATGATGATGGCAATCCGGTTTGCACTCTCTTCATATGCATATCTGCAAGCGTTCTGACAGAACATAGCTTATCACAGAGTACGGGTACTGCACCTATCGAGACCATCAGACGATATCTATCCAAGAGATGCCCGAAAGAGCACCGGCAGGCCAGCTTCCCCGCGGCGTAGACGTGATTTTGGATGACGATCTGGTCGACCAAGTTAAACCCGGAGACCGAATACAGCTGGTCGGAATCTACCGCTCGTTAGGAAATCGTAACGCTGGTCAAGGTAGCGCAACATTCAGGACACTAATACTAGCCAATAACGTGATCATGCTTTCCTCAAAGTCAGGTGGTGGCATCGCCCAAGCTGCGATTACCTACACAGATATTCATAACATCAACAAGATAGCGAAAAAGAAAAACGTCTTCGAGCTCTTGTCGCAGTCACTCGCCCCGAGTATATATGGCCATGACCACATCAAGAAAGCCATCCTCCTCATGCTGCTAGGAGGAATGGAGAAAAACTTGGACAACGGTACTCATCTAAGAGGAGACATCAATATTCTGATGGTAGGAGATCCGTCTACCGCAAAATCGCAACTCCTACGTTTCGTTCTCAACACCGCACCATTAGCCATTGCAACTACGGGACGAGGGTCCTCGGGAGTTGGTCTTACAGCAGCCGTAACTTCGGACAAGGAGACCGGTGAGCGACGGCTCGAAGCAGGTGCAATGGTTCTGGGAGACCGTGGCGTTGTCTGTATCGATGAATTCGACAAAATGAGCGATATTGATCGTGTGGCTATCCATGAAGTAATGGAACAGCAAACCGTCACTATCGCCAAAGCCGGCATTCACACCTCTCTCAACGCCCGCTGCAGTGTCATCGCAGCGGCCAACCCCATTTACGGCCAATACGACACACACAAAGACCCGCACAAAAACATCGCCCTCCCGGATTCCCTGCTCTCCCGTTTCGATCTCCTGTTTGTAGTCACAGACGACATTGACGATTTCCGCGACCGTCAGATCTCGGAGCATGTTCTGCGTATGCATCGTTACCGCCAGCCGGGCACGGAAGAAGGCGCACCAGTGCGCGAGCAACAGCAACAAACCCTCGGTGTAGGCCTCGACGAAGAACAGGATGCCAGCCAACCCACACAACCGTACGAAAAATTCAACATTATGCTCCATGCCGGCGTGACCGTAACCTCAGGCCGAGGGTCTGCCCGAAAAGTTGAGGTCCTCAGTATCCCTTTCATTAAGAAATATATCCAGTATGCCAAGTTGCAGCGCAAACCAGTCCTCACGAAAGGCGCGGCAGATCACATCGTAGCCACGTATTCGGCTCTGCGTAATGATGAGCTTGAAGGTAACCAACGCAAAACATCGCCAATGACAGCACGTACCCTCGAGACTCTTATTCGTCTCGCCACAGCACATGCCAAGGCCCGCCTCTCCCACAAAGTCGAGGAGCGTGATGCCGAGGCTGCCGAATCAATTCTCCGCTTCGCTCTGTTCAAAGAAGTCGTCGAGGACAAGCAGCGCAAGCGAAGAAAGATCAGCCGTGCGGAAGCGCTGTCTTCTGACGACGATTCGTCCGATGAAGACGGCGACGAAGATGTCCAAGAAGAAGCGCCTCGAAGGAATGGAACCACGCCACGGAGGACAACTCGCAGAACAGGCGGCGCACGTAGCACACGTGCTACAACCAATGGCGATACGGGCGCTGATGTGGAGAACGAGAGTGACGAGGACGAGGATGTCTACAGAAGCAGCCCACGTACTAATGGCCGGACCACACAGTCACAGATGTCTGTTGCGTCCTCCGTGCCAGCTTCTCAATTGCTCACGTCGCAGGATGAGGACAGCCAGGCTACCAATGGCGGGTCGGATCCACCTATCAGTGCGGACAGACTACGAGTGTTCAGATCAGCCTTGGGACAGCTCGTCAACACGAACGTGTTTCAAAATGAGAGTGCCGATGTCGAGCCGTTAGTAGCAGCTGTCAACGCGCGGTTAGGCAGGACAGGGGACGGTGCGTTTGGGTTGGTGGAGGCTGGGAAGGCGCTCGAGGGAATGCAGGGAAGAAATGAGATCATGTGAGTCTTCTCCACTAATTTGCCGTTGTAACCAAGTGTATACTGACTTCGAGATACTAGGTATTCCGAAAGTGACGGCATTGTGTATAAAATATAACGTGACTGTTTTGCAAGCGTGGATTATGGTAATGACTGGGCAGGACTCCTGGTGGTATAAAGCGTTATTCATCCGATCCAATCTGATTTGTTGGAGTATATGGAAGGTGCGGCAAGCGGAAGAATCAAGGGTAGCAGGAGCTGTGCATTGTATTGATAAGATGTGTACTCCCGAAGCGTGCAACGGATCTGGAGGTCAATCAACCGGTAGCACTCAATGATCAGGACACTATATCATTGAACTGGAAGCACGGTCCCAACAGCTTCTAAGATGAACTGGCAAGGTGTATACATGCAGAGGCACAATCCTGCCGTTGTTTGATCACAAAACGGCCAGAGATATGTTTGGCGACCGCATGTGTTAGAGGAAGCGTTGGCTCCTACGCATAACATCCCATAATCGTCTCCATGCGACAACAACAGCGGCTTCGAATGGTGATGATCGGATGGCACAAGTATGCTATCGCTGTGGCCCTTTTCTGATTATGCATGCTACTTGTCAAAGGCTCCCTTTCATGTTATCGGCACAGTGACTAGGAATCAAAAGTCATGTTGCGGAGTTGTGTCTCTCGTTGAGATCCATCCTCTTGACAGCCCTTTTCATCTGAAGAGTGTCGATTCCGCTGAAGGACTCGCCGACAGCACCGCAAGATGCGTAAATTTCTCCACAAGCAACGCTGTGCGAATCAAAATATACATCTTGGAGTTAGAGACATTCCGCTCCCGTTTGTTGGGTAATCTCGGACATGCTTGAGTATTTGATGGAAACAGAATCGTGCCGCACTGGTGTTTTCAGGGAGCAAGCGCTTCTAGCACGCTGACATGTTCCGTTCTCATTGAGCCAGTCAGCAACATGCTCGCAAGGCAGACGGATACTTGCAACTGCCATTATTTAGGCTTCAGATTGACTACCAGTCAGGCTTATTATCGCTAGATCGAGGACCTGTCTGTTCACTACCCGTATTACAACAGCACTCTGTTCGCGCTGCAAGATTCCTGTGCGGCTCTGTCGCGGAAACCTTGTCAGACGAGGAACTTTTGCCACAGAAAAGACTTCTTGAAGCATAAATTGGCCAGGGTCACCACCACTGCAGATACTCAGCTCGGTTTTGCACGCGTAACAATTGAGTTCTTTTATTCTCCGTGCGAAATCCGGGGTAAGGTACCTCGGCAGATATGGTCCACTGGGGTGTTATCTTCATGTATTACCATTGGTCAGGGTGAAGCGACGAAGTTGACTTCCACGATCCAGCCAAGTCTGCCACTGCTGTGGAGCCCTCTTCAAGCCCAAGACCGCTTGATGTGGGAAGACTGGAGCCCGGGTCTAAAGCCAAAAGCCTCGCATAATAGCCGACACCCGATGTTCGATTTCTTCGATGGAAATGATCACCGTCGAATTGTTCTCACCTAAAGAAGCAAACAACCAAGGAAATGTGTGCAGAATTGAGCCTTTGCAGTATGAAATAGCGTCTGCATTAGCAACCAACCCAAAATGCGGCCCAGATTACATGATCCCGTCCTGCTCATCATGGTTGGTTTGGAGTGAGCCTGACCTGGCTGGTCAATCCAACAAGCATCACGTGAATCATGAATCTCGTAATCTTGTAGCCTACAGGAATGCTGCAGAGCACATCGGCTATCATCACCTGAGTCTGGACCGCTGTCATTAAGACCTATAAGAGCAAAGGTTGTAGGATGGCGTGCATGTGAGGGCGTCAGGACTCGTAGCCAACGAATGGAGATTGAGCGACGAGACGTTGAAGGAGATTGACGGAAGGGAGTCGACCCAATGAACCCATCAAAGATAAGCGCCTAAACGCACAGTACGCTAGGCCGTTAGAGGAAAAGTGAACATCATCTCCACTTGCGACCCAATGAGTGACATCAGAAGCAGATCCTGCAACGCCTTCGGATTTGCAGCTGAGCACAACGAGTGGGTTACGTTAAAGGTTGCATGGTAGCTTGTCCAGAATTCGAAGTCATGTCCGACGCGTGCTTTCTGTTGGGTCTTCAACTATGGCATGCTGACGGTAATTTACGACCAAGCTGTAAAGAAATGACAAGATCTCCGATCAAGTCCTTTTCCAACAACACGGAATATTGCCAATACCTTGGTTCTTCGAGGAAATACTGCGATGCGCGCGCAATTATGATGAGATCTTGACGCCATGCGCTGTGTTTCAACAAAAATATACGACTGGACACTGTCATCCGAGAGGGAATCTGACAGTCGCTCGAGATTGCTGCGTCTACATCCCCAGAAGTCTGGCTAACGTATGCGCGTGACTCAAGTGCGACATCCCGAAGCACTCGTAACAGTATAGAACCGAGTATGGTATTGTTCATGTTCGAGCGGTACCGAATCGGATCAGGGTGTTCACAGCAACTTTCGGATCTCCTTGCACGCATGCAGGGTTTACCAACAGCGCACTTGACGCAGGAACTTGGAATTGGCCTGGTATTTGTCCAACATAAAGTACCAAGAATTGTGATCCTCAATGAAGTTGCCCTAGAATAAGGCTACGGCTAAGCTAGAAGGATTAATGGTTGGTTGCCAAGTTGCGAAGAATTGTCCTTGCTAGCCCCACTGCCCCGCAATGCTCGACCTAGTTCATACGGAGTAAGTCTGTGGCTGATCTCACCGCCGAGGAGCCAGTGACTTGCATTGCGCTAGACTCTCCCGCCTCCGCCGTATTCTAAATCCTTCGCCGTATTGTAATTTATCGACTCGACCGCTTGCACCCCCATCGCCCACATACCCTCGTCCTCGCTACTTTGTCTCTCCCCGTCATGCTTCACCATTCATCCATATTGCCTTCTCGTTCGATGCGAAAGCCGTTCGAACCGTCAAGTCTAGCCGCGCAGCATCCTCGTGGACCTGATATATTCTCCGCAGCTGGTTCTACCCGTCCTCTAATTCCATTCCATATCATCCCTCCCTTTGGAGTAATCGGAGGAAATATCATCCAACACCGTTGCACACCTCACAGCTCCTACACCTCCATTTGAGCAGCGTTCGTAGGCCAAACACATACTCCGCTTCAATCGAATGCTCCCTCGAAACTCATGTATTGTCGCTGCTAGCATCCGCTTCACTACCACTACCGCCAATCATCGTCACACTCTCCGCCATACGAGACCTCTGTAATCGCCACCATGCGGTCACCGTATGGCACAACGGGAGCAGAGATCCCCTACGACCAAGGAACCTTTATGGCGATAGCAGCTTTTACTGCTGTCGCATGGTATAATGTGGCAGAGCTCAACATCCAGGTCTTCCTCACCTTTAAAAGACATCGCGGTCTCTATTTCTGGTCACTCCTAATATCGAGTTATGGCTGTGTACTACATGCGCTTGGCTTTCTCCTCAAATTTTTCAAACTCACTTCAAACAACTACCTTTCGGTGACTATAATAACTATCGGCTGGTACTGCATGGTCACTGGGCAGGCTGTGGTCTTGTACTCGAGACTTCATCTTGTTGTCAGAGAGCAAAGAATCCTACGAGGCATTCTTGCTATGATCATCGTCGACGCTATCTGTTTTCATATACCCACAACCGTTCTCACCTACGGTTCAAACTCCCCGGACGCTCACAGATACACATCTGCTTTCAATGTGGTGGAGAGACTCCAGATGACGGTTTTCTGCGTTCAAGAGTTCATCATCTCTGGTGTCTACGTATGGTCGACCATCAGACTTCTGAAGCCCGTCTACCATGGCCGGACGCGCAAGGTCATGACGCAGCTAATCTGGATCAATTTGATCATAATCGGTATGGACGTTTGTCTGCTCGCCATGGAATATTCCAACATCTACGAAATCGAAGCCACGTTGAAGGCCATGGTGTACAGCATAAAACTGAAGCTTGAATTCGCCGTGCTCAACCAGCTCATGACGCTTGCCAACTCTTCTGTGAATAGCCACCAGAACCTGCACATAGAAGATGGTAATGGGGAGAAGCCTACGGGTCGCTCGAAATCGACCGAGTATATCAGCAACAGGTACAAGAAGCCGGAGAAGAAGTCAAAGCACTCAGTTCACCATAGCAAATCCACCTCTCGCCTACCCAACACTGCGCAACATTATACTTTCGGACCGAATAACAAAAACCGCTTCCAGTGGGTTCCCACCCTGGATCGGAACGCCGTTGTCGAAACGCGACACATAGAAAACACCGACGAGCAACTCAACGTCTTCACCAACCCGGCCGCATGCTTCAAATCCGGCCGAACGCGACCGGACGGCTACCCTCCGCACGATGGACTGGGCGGTATACCCGAATCTCCCATCCTCTCACCAGCCCACGAACTCGGAACGAGTACCCCTCGCAGCACACGTAGCAGCCGCCGGGCACCCAAACCTCCCGACCTCGACCTGAACGACACCGTCATGCCCAACGGGCTGTTGCGAAGTACTCGACCGAGTGTCAGCGACTGGGCGCACGGGCCCGACAGCGAAGGAAGTCCGAACAGCGATGAGATGTCACTTTGCCGCTACGAATCTTCTGGTTATGCGGCCTCGCGAACGACGGTGCCCGTAAGCCCGGGTAGCGTCACTGCGGGAAGAGATATGGCCACCAGGAGTATGGCTGGTCAGAGCATGGACTTTATGACCAGTGCCTTGCCGTCATGATCCGCGAGCTTCCGCAATCACGCAGTTATGAATATGGGACTTGTTCGGCGTTATTGTGAAGATTCACAGGGGATTGGGGGGAGGCGGGGACTGTTGGAGTATGGGATTGGGCACGAGGGACGGCAGCATGACGCCCACCGAGGCTTGATTGGGTGGTTCACCGTTGGTTTGGCAATTGTCCATTTTTCATCAGCTTTTGTTCTATACCTCTTCGCGCTGTATATATATCACGAGACATTTATGGGCAGCTACCGATCATTGGTCTACTATCTACCTTGGTTCCACTATCCCAACGCTCGGTATTATGTCACAACTCTGTTTATCCACGCAGTATGACACTCATGAGCACGGAGACGGTAACGGTCTCTAAAATTCTACGCCCAGAAACATCACATCCGAGGTCACTGAAAGAGATAGAATAGCGGTAGCCGGAAATAATAGGACCAAATGAGCCAACCTCTCCAGCAGCGACCGGAGTAAACATGCTCAAATCCCAAGTGACTATCCCGTGGAAGAGGACACCCTCATTCTCTCCGTTCGTCGTGAATACGGAGGGACTTTAGTCAAAGAAAAAGTTAGGGGGGGGGGGGGGGGGGGGGGTTGGAATAATT